>JGI24890J29729_1001447_pt1 | contig 10720 bp, 8 predicted proteins | sample FreactcultureFD7_FD_29729 | JGI IMG/M metagenome (IMG submission 29729)
TTTATTTCCGTGATAAAAATATTTTCATGTTGCCGGGTAGTCAGCAGATCATTTCGCGCGTACAGTAAGTACAGTCTGCGTTGTACCGAATTCAGTCCGAATCCCGTGCCCTGCCTGGGTAATGTTGTTTCCGGATCGAACGGATTTTCGATTTCAACGATCAATGTATTGTTCTCTGCTCTGGCTGTAATGCGAATGGTAATGGCGCCGATCGTATCGTACAGTCCAAACTTGATGGCGTTCTCAACAATGGGCTGAAGCAACAAAGAGGGCAACGCCATTTTTTCTGTCTCTTTATGCTGGTTAACCTCCGTGTTGAGGCGGTGCCCGAAGCGTACTTTTTCAATTTCAAGATAAAGCTGAAGATGTTGAAGTTCTTCTTCCAGACAAACCAGTTGCTGGTCATCTTTCTTAAGTGTGCCCCGGAGAAAATCCGAGAGCTGTTGGATCATGCGCCTGGCTTCATCCGGCCTTGTACCTGCCAGCGCACTGATGGAATTCAGGCTGTTAAATAAAAAATGAGGTTGCAATTGTAGTCTTAGTTTCGATAGCTCTGCCTCCCGCGCCAGCTTTTCGGAATCCGCTTTTCTGGCTTGCGCTTCACTTTGCTCACGAAAGAAAAACCAGGCCCAACTCATTACGCTGATGAGGGTGATAATGAGTCCGGAAAATAAGAACCGGATCAGAAAGGTTCGATTCAGAAATATCAGGTATGCTGTTTCATCCGGAAAGATTTGTGTTAACGTCCACCGGGTTATTGTCACACAGAGCAAGGCCAGCACGAGGGTAGTAGCCAACAGGTAGATAGCTTTTTTTTGGCTCGGCTGGTAAAATCTCATACCATTGCTGATGGCGTAACCTCCGATTGCCAGGATTAAATTTGATAGTATAGCATCACTGGCAGAAAGCATCCAGCTAAGACCTACATTTTGATGGAGTGCCTGTGCCTGAAGGCCGATCCAGACGAGCCACCAGATGGCATAAGCTATAACGATTCGGTAGGATGCTTTCAAAGTCGGACTTGGTTCAATTCAAAATAATGGCATGGCATTCAACCGCAGGCTAATGGCTTTTTGATGCACAAAATTAATATAAGAGCTCGCCTCATCGGTCTCATGTATACGTGAATATAACTCAATTCCGTTTTCCAGTTTTTTGATCGGCAGCAATTCGGCAACGTTCACGAATTCCCATTTTACTTTTTTCTTGTTGTCGTTGTAGAAGGAATCTTCTTCGTTCAAACCGATGGTGCGCGCCTGGAGCAACGCTTCCTCAGTGCTATCGGCATTGATCAGCCGCAGTTGTTCGTCGAATTGTGTTTTGTTCACACCGTCTGCCGTGATGTTGAATACGATTTTTGCGATATACCAGTTCATAAGAAATACTTGTAAGGTTATAAGAATAGGGTACATAAAAATTAATAGCTTTTGATATCAATACCACCGAAGAGGCAGGTTCCTTTTAAGACGAGGATTTTGGTTCCATCCTGAGGGATATCACTACGGATCGGTCTTTTGTCTTCAATGCTGCCGAATACCGTAACCATTTCTTCCGTCCGGATGGTCCAGTGCGGAGGTACAACCAGTTTTGTTCCGCCAAAGACTTGGGTTATATCCATTACTGCTTTTTCGGTTAAGTCGGCCTGCATAAAATTCAATTCTGTTCCGCCAAAGAAGGTTGTAAGGTCGCCGCCTTTAAACTCTTTTGTTATGATGTTTTTTTTTGTTCCGCCGAATACGGTCGTTACATCGAGAAAATTGTCGGAAGATTGTTGGGCATTATGGGTAAAATTATGTTCCCATTCTTTCCAGCGATCCCAGCGATCTCTTCCTCTTCCATGGCGTCCCCACGGAGCATGCTCCCATCGTCTGGGCCGCACGATCATTGCAATACCGATGCAGATCACAAGAACAGGCCACATTAATTGTTTAAGGGGTAGATCAAATGCCATTTCATTGACAAGAATGATTGTTCCGACACCCATCATAATTAGCCAGCCTACACCTCTGAAAGAATGTTTGGCTCCTACAAAAAGACCAAGCACAATCAATAACATGGGCCAGGTAAAGAGCCATTGTGGAATATCTGCTCCCAGTTCACGGGCTGCCAGGAGAACACCAACCGTTACGATGACCATACCACCCATCACCCGTCCTGTGCGGTGACGCGATACGAAATCCGATGTTTTGTTTTCCTTATTTTGAGTGTCGTGCGTTTCCATAATTGTTTTTGTTATGCTCAAATATACGGGGGTGGTTGTTCCTCGACTATGCCTGATAGGCCACTGCAGGGCGGTTGTAGGTGAATGAAGGATTGGTATCGGTGAAAATTCCTATTCGTTAAATTAGCCGATTGATCAATTAGTCAATGTGCCGATGATTGAGTTAATTAAGCAATTAGCAAATATGTCAATGATGGGGTGCCCTAATTCCATGATCCCATTAGGAATCCAATATTGATAGCATGATTTTAATGTATTTGTAGAAGCCCTGTAAAGGACGAAATATTCCAGCAAGGGATTATGCTTGTTACGTCCCTACGGGACTTTGTTTACTAAGATTATTCTGTTTTACCCATATTAAATCCCTAGCGGGATTAAGGATTGTAACTGACTCCTTAAAGATCAAGGCATGTAAATCATAATCGATCTTGTTCTTAATAATGACATATCTGTGAACGTAGTAACGGGGGAACTACTGATGATCAGTTGATACTGATTTCCATGATCCCGTTGGGAATCCAATATTGGTAGCAGGATTTTAATGTATTTTATTTTAGTCCTGTAAGAGACGGCACATTTCAGTAGGAGGATTATATTCGGGTTACGTCCCTGTGGATGTTAGTGACTTCAATCGGCAACTAAGATAAAATCACTCCGGCACCAAAAAGCAACACAAACAGCAACGTAGAAAGTGCCATTTGTTTAAGATAGGGATCCAGTTCGGAGGATGGCTTGCGGCTAACGGTCAATCCATTTTTCAGAAATAACGGTAGCGTTAGCAGAAATAAGAATTGCCAAGGTGAGTGAAATGTGAGCAGGCAGTACAGAAGGGAGCAGACTAGACCTCCACTCAGCAGAAACCAGTGATACATAATTGCTTTTTCACGACCAATACGAACGGGAATTGAATACTTCCCAGCTTTCCGGTCGGATTCGATATCGCGGATGTTATTGATATTCAGAACGCCGATGGAAAAAAATCCGCAGCTTAAAGCCGGAAGGATCTCGAGCCAGGAAATAGTTTTCGTAAACAAATAGTAAGAACCCATCACGCCTACCAATCCAAAAAAAAGCAGCACCGAGAAATCGCCCAGGCCGGCATAGCCGTAGGGTCTCTTTCCAACGGTATAGGCAATGGCTGCTACGATGCTTAACATTCCAAGGCCAAAAAAGAAAAGCAGTGCATTCCAGTTTAACCCAAAGGATATAAAGAGTAGTGAGATGCCGCTGGCAAGGCAAAGCAAAACAAAAATAACGATAGCCGTTTTCATTTGAGCAGCAGAAATGGCTCCACTCTGCACGGCACGACTGGGTCCCTTTCTGTCCTTACTATCAGCGCCATGAATGGAATCGCCGTAATCATTGGCAAGGTTAGAGAGCACTTGCAGAAATACTGTAGTGGTAATACACAAAACAAAAATGTCTACGCGAAATGCGCCGGTGGATGCGGCCAGGAATGCTCCCATAGCAATGGAAGAAAGAGCCAGGGGGAGGGTTCGAAGGCGAAAGGCTTGCAGCCAGGCTTTTGTGTTGTTCACTGTGTTATTTTGTCTACGATCTCTTTGTCTAATGGATTTACTTTTGAGGGATAGAATGCAACGACATTACCGGATTTGTCGATAAGATATTTACAGAAATTCCAGGAAGGAATATGGCCTGATTTTGCTTCCAGCCATTTGTATAATGGATGTTTGTGCCTTCCCTTGACGGATACTTTATCAAACAATTGAAAGGTCACACCATAATTCTTCTGGCAAAATGTAGCGATCTCTTCGTTGGATCCCGGCTCCTGCCATAAAAAATTGTTTGATGGAAAACCCAAGACAGTCACTTTATCGCCAAATTGTTCGTGAAGTTTTTCCAGATCGGCGTACTGTGGCGTGAACCCACATTTGGAGGCCGTATTTACAATGAGCAAGTACTTCCCTTTGTATTGGGAGAAGTCAATTTCTTTACCTTCAAGAGACGGGATTTTAAAATCATAGATCGAACCCGGAGTATCCTTCTTGCTTTGGGCGAACGTTAATTTATCGGAAATAAAGGTTATGATTCCCATGATAAAAATTGTTAGAAGGATCAGATTTTTCATTGGGTGTGAAAGTTAATGGTTAATAGTGATCGTAACTCATACTTTTAACTTTTAACTATTAACGTTTACCTGATAACTAAATGGCATCCGTGATCTGCTTATCGAGTGGATTCACCTTGTCGCCATAGAATGTTACGGTGCCATCAGGCTTTACTAAATATTTGCAGAAGTTCCAGGTTGGCTCTTTTCCTGTTTTTTCTTTCAGCCATTTGTAGAGGGGATGCTGATCATCGCCCTTTACCGATATTTTTTCAAACATCTGAAATGTTACGCCATAGTTTTTCTGGCAGAAAGAAGCGATCTCCAGATTCGTCCCGGGCTCCTGTCCGCCAAAATTATTCGCTGGGAAACCGAGGATCGTTACTTTGTTTCCAAACTGGTCATTCAATTTCTGAAGATCAGCATATTGCGGCGTGTTGCCACACTTGGAGGCTACATTGACAATAAGCAATGTTTTACCTTTGTACTGGGAGAAATCAATCAGCTTTCCATCCAGAGAATTCATTTTAAAATCGTACAAGGACGATGTACCGGTTGCAAATGCCATGAGTAAAATGATGCTAAGGGTTTTCATAAGATTTTAATCGTTTAAAGTTATTAAACACCGAATGCAAATTAAATGTTTCAACACTAAATATGCGCTACCTTTCATCACATTCTTTCGGGTACTTCGATTCCAAGTAATTTCATGCCCTTTTCCAACACATCGGCAATGGCTTTTGAAAAGGCAATTCTGAACCGTAGTTTTACCGGATCGGTCTCGTTGAATATGGGAATGGTCTGGTAGAACTGATTGTATTCCTTCGCCAGATCATAAACATAATTTGCAATGATGGAAGGAGAATATTCCCTGGCAGCTTCCTTTATCTTACTTTCATAAGCATTCAGTACCTGTAATGCCTCGCGCTCCACAGCCTCTAACGAACGTATGGAACCAAAATCGGCAACATCACTTTTGATGCCGGATACCTCACCCTTTCTGACAATAGCTTTTATACGTGCGTGCGTGTATTGAATAAAAGGTCCGGTGAAACCCTGGAGTTGGATGGATTCATTCGGGTCGAACGTCATTCTTTTTTTAGGGTCTACCTTCAGCAAAAAGAATTTCAGCGCACCCAGGCCGATCATTTCAAATAACTTTTTTGCATCGGCATCATCGAACTCCTCGATTTTTCCGTGTTCGCGTGTCTGTGTTTCTGCTTCCGTAATCATTTCATCGATCAGGTCGTCGGCATCGACAACCGTGCCTTCACGCGATTTCATTTTCCCGGTAGGAAGGTCTACCATGCCATACGATAAATGATAACACTCTTTTGCCCATGCATAGCCAAGCTTGCCTAAGATCAGGAATAAAACTTTGAAGTGATATTCCTGTTCGTTGCCGACTGTATACACCTGTTTTGCAATCTTGGGAAAATCGCGAAAACGCAGTATGGCGGTGCCGATATCCTGCGTCATGTAGACCGATGTTCCGTCCGCACGCAACAAAACTTTTTGATCGAGGCCATCGGCTGTTAAGTCGACCCAAACGGAGCCGTCGTCTTTTTTGAAGAAGACTCCTTTCTCCACTCCCTTTAATACTTCTTCCTTGCCGAGTAAATAGGTATCGGATTCATAGTAAAGTTTATCGAAGTCGACATGCATTTTTTTGTAGGTGACTTCGAATCCTTTATATACCCATCCATTCATTTTCTTCCAGAGTGCGATGATCTCCGGATTTTTTTGTTCCCATTGCTGCAGCATTTCGACAGCAAGCTTCATGATGGGCGCTTGTTTCTCTGCTTCCTCCTGAAGGGTACCTTTTTCAACAAGTTCTTTTATTTGTGTCTTGTAGCATTTATCGAATTCAACATAATATTTCCCAACCAGGTGATCTCCTTTCAATCCACTGCTTTCAGGTGTTTCACCGTTGCCAAACAGTTTCCAGGCTGCCATCGATTTGCAGATATGAATGCCGCGGTCGTTGATGATCTGTACTTTGTGCACCGTATAACCATTTGCCTTGTAAAGCTCAGCCACACTCCATCCTAAAAAATTATTACGCAAATGCCCGAGGTGCAAAGGCTTGTTCGTATTCGGAGAAGAATACTCGATCATGATCTCCTTTCCGTTATCCGGCATGATACCATAATTTTTTTCCTGATAAATGGAGGTAAATACATCAACCCACGTTTTGTCAGAAATGACCAGGTTGAGAAATCCTTTTACAACATTATACCGTGCTATAATGCCTGAGTTTTTTACCAGGTAATCACCGATAAGATTTGCCGTTTCCTCAGGACCTTTTTTAGAAAGTTTCGTCAACGAAAAACATACCACCGTATGGGATCCCTCAAACTCTTTATTCGTCGGCTGCAACTGAAAATTATCGACCGACTGATTGAATAAAGCAAAAATCGCCTTTTGTATTTCCGAACGAAGTAGACTATCGAGATTCATTTTTCATTTACTAAAAAAATTTTCCAGGTTTGCTTTTGGATATTTCATTTTCACATTGGCATATCGACACATTGACTAATTAATTTATAATTGTCGCATCGGCAAATCAGCACATTAACGAATTAACTCACCATTCCATAATGTACGCAAACATCAGCGGGGCAACGATCGTAGCGTCACTCTCAATAATATATTTCGGCGTATGAATATCCAGTTTTCCCCAGGTGATCTTTTCGTTTGGTACGGCGCCTGAGTAAGAGCCGTAACTGGTGGTTGAGTCACTGATCTGACAGAAGTAGCTCCAGTACGGAATGTTATCGCGCTCCAGATCCTGGTGTAACATTGGCACAACGCAGATCGGGAAGTCGCCGGCAATACCGCCACCAATCTGGAAAAATCCGATACCTTCAGTGCCCGCATTTTTGGTGTACCAGTCTGCCAGGAAAGTCATGTATTCAATGCCACCCTTCACGGTTGTTGGCTTGAATTCGCCGGTGATGCAATAGGAAGCAAAGATATTTCCCATCGTAGAATCTTCCCATCCCGGAACGACGATCGGCAGGTTCTTTTCTGCCGCTGCGAGCATCCAGCTGTTCTTGGGATCGATCTCGTAATATTGTTCCAACACGCCGCTCTTAATAAGCTTGTACATGAACTCATGCGGAAAGTAACGTTCACCTTTGTCGTTGGCGTCTTTCCATAGTTCGTAAATATGTTTCTGTAATCTTCTGAATGCCTCTTCTTCCGGTATACAGGTATCGGTAACGCGATTTAAATGGTTTTCAAGAAGATCCCATTCCTGCTCTGGCGTAAGATCCCGATAATTCGGAATGCGTTTATAGTGAGAGTGCGCCACCAGGTTCATGATGTCTTCTTCCAGATTAGCACCGGTGCAACTGATGATCTGTACTTTATCCTGACGGATCATTTCCGCCAGGCTGATGCCAAGTTCTCCTGTGCTCATGGCGCCCGCCAGTGTTATCATCATTTTCTTGCCTTCTGCCAGGTGTTTTTTGTAACCTTTGGCAGCATCTACCAGAGCGGCGGCATTGAAGTGTAAATAATGTTTTTCAATAAACGATGAAATTGGACTGTTTTGGCTCATGACTGGATCGGTTGAAACGTGATTTTGGTGCGAAAATAAGGAAAAAGGAGAAGTTTGATGAGGTAATTTTAAAAGTAAAATTGGTAATAAAGTCACCTTAGCTCTGGGATCGACCAATTTTGTTCATCGAGATTCTCCATCAAACATTATCCGCGCGCTGATTGAGGGTCTGCGAGTGTGCGGGTTATAAAATAGATCCTTTTAAAGAGCAGGCCGCACAAAAGGCAGCCCTTATCGAAATAATTTCGCATGCGAAATTATTTCGATAAGGGCTGTTTAAGAAAGTTGTTTAGTATGCAAAACGCCCGCGTTTTGCATACTAAACAACTTTTAATTGCGCACCTGCGATTTGTGATTGAAATGCGGTCGATCGTTCGCGCAACCCGTGGTGAATTAAATTAGAAGAGACGTGAGGATATAGCGATTGCCTTTGTCTTAAATTCACCATCAATAATCCGGAAGATTATTCTTCAGTTTGATCTTCATGGTTGTACCGATATTCTTTTTGCTTTCGATATCAAGTGTACCGCCGATCTGTTTCAGGAGTTCTCTGCAAAGTTTCAGGCCAAGGCCAACGCCTTTCTCGCTGCGTGTACCCCGCGCGGAGGAATAATTTTCTTCCCAGATCATGTTGATGGTTTTGTTATCCATGCCAATGCCGGAATCTTTGACAAACAGCACGAACAACTCTCCCTGTTGGGCCGAATTGATCTGTACGGTTCCATTTTCATTCGTGAACTTAATGGCATTGGAGATCAGATTACGGATGATGATGGTCAATATTTCCGTATCGGAATAAATGTATGCCTCCGCGGGGATATCGATCGTTACCGTTATCTTTTTGCTTTCATATTGATTTTGGTATACCGGAAGGATATGTTCGACCAGGGCCCTTGGAAAAAGCTTCTCGACATGAATACTGATCTTATCGAAATTCGATTTTGTCCATAACAATGTCGTATCCAGGAATTCCAACGACTGAAAAACTTTTTCGTTTACAGTTTTTACCATGGATAGATACTCCTCCTGCTTCAAGTCACCGGATAATGCCAGGGTTGCTATCGATTGGAGATTGCTGATCGGGCCCCGTAGATCATGGCCCAGAACGGAGAGTACTTTGTCTTTGTTCTGATTCATTTTCTCCAACTCCTCTTCCCGCGCGCGTACATTGTGTATATCGACAAACGCTACCAGGTGTATGTGACCGGACAGCGATGATTTCACTTCGTACCAACGGTCTCCGAATTTCTTTGTATGGACCAACGCCTGAAGGAAAACCGAATCCTCTCCTTCGTCGATCGCCTGGGCGCTGCGTTTATTCCATTCAGCTTTTATTTTTTTTCGATAGGTCGGATCGGGGTAAGCCAGCATAAACCAGTCGTCGTTTGTTGGCATCTCCTCGCATGAATACCCGATTTCATCCAGGAATCTTTGGTTGACAAAAATATTATTTCGCTTGCCATGATCGGTTTCCGATACCAGAAAAGGATAGGGTAGGAAGTCGAGAATTCTTTTCAAGTTCTCCTTGTCGATATCCAGCTGATCTAACTGTTTGCTCACGATTGAATTATTCGGTTGCCGAAGGTAAGAATAAATACGCTGATACGTATGGATCTCCTGTTATCAACCTATGACTTCGCCAGTTTACTCCGCCAATATCCATAGCTAAAATAGATCATCAGCCCAACGGTCATCCAGCCAAAAAATACCATCCAGCTTCGGGTTGGTATTTCGATCATGAGATATAAACAGCATAGCATCCCCAGAACAGGAATCAGCGAAAGATCTTTGATCATGACAAGAACGGTAATGCTGACGGCCAATATCATAAATATCAAAAATAGAATTTCCTGATGATCCTCACTACCGATATGATAGATCGCGTTAAGGATCCGGTCATGAAAGAAGTAGACAAAGATCAGGAGCAGTGGAGGGATTATGAATCGTCCACTTATTTTAGGCAGTTTGAATCGTCTGTTCTGTGCATTTTCATCCTGGTTTTCGGGCAACATCATAACACCACCGCATACCAATACAAAGGCGAACAATGTACCGATGCTTGTCAGGTCCGTCATCAATGCGCTCTCTACAAATAGCGCAGGTATGGCTACGATGAATCCTGTCACGATCGTCGAGAAACCGGGTGTTTGAAATTTGGGATGTATTTTTGAAAATCGTTTGGGCAACAGTCCATCCCGGCTCATGCTCATCCAGATACGGGGTTGTCCGAGCTGAAAGACCAGCAATACGCTCGTGGCAGCGATGACAGCACTCACGGAAATAAAAAAACCTACTTTACCGAGATTTATTTTTTCAAACACATACGCCAATGGATCGGCAACATTGTTGAACTCAGCATAATTGACCATGCCGGTGATCACCAGGGTAACAATGACATAGATGATGGTACAAATGATGAGGGAGTAAATCATGCCGCGCGGCAGATCACGTTGTGGATTGGCACATTCCTCTGCTGTAGTCGAGATGGCGTCAAACCCGATGTAGGCAAAGAAGACTGCCGATACGCCCTTTAAGACTCCCGAAAACCCGTTGGGCATAAAGGGGGTATAATTATCGGTGTTGATATAAAATGCTCCTATCACAACAATAAAAAAAAGTACCACAAGCTTTAGCCCGACCATAAAATTGGCGCTCTTTCTGCTTTCGTGAATGCCTATGTAAGCCAGTATGGTTATCAGAATAACAATTACTGCGGACGGTACATTTGCGATAATGCGCTGGCCGCCGATCCTGGGTGCAACATTCCAGGCAAGTTCGCTGGCGTCTTTGCCGGATTGCTGGATTTGGATATACATATTTTTTGCCGTTTCAGGATCGGTCGCGAGCCAGGGTGGAAAATGAATAC
>JGI24890J29729_1001448_pt1 | contig 10718 bp, 15 predicted proteins | sample FreactcultureFD7_FD_29729 | JGI IMG/M metagenome (IMG submission 29729)
TGACTAATGTGGACATCGCCACTTCCATAAGTAGGTGAAAACCACATTTCACCATCAGCCATCAAACCAGCCTGTCTAGCCAGTTCAATAATTTCATCTTGTGTCATGCTTGTTCTCCTTTGGCTCTGATTTCGTTTGCAATATCAGGCAAACATTCTTGGCTGTATGTGTCAGGCAAACTACTTTCCTCAACCACCTTTGCACAGGCTTCTCTTTCCTTGGCGGCTACCAGTCGGGCAAAGGCTTCGTAGCGTTCGTCGAACGCATTTGTAGTGCCGTCATCCAATTCGTAATCAACAAAACCAGCCTGTCTAGCCATTTCAATAATTTCTTCTTTAGTCATAATGCCCTCATCACTCGTTAATTACGCCCAGAAAACCCTGGTCTTTTCTCTCCTGTATTAATTACCAGACCTTTTTTAATAAGTTGTCTGTAGTCTTTGTGCCGCCGTCGGCCCGTTAATGGTAATGTTGACAAATCCAATCAATCAAAGCCATTTCCACGCCATCAGGGCGGGCCCATTGCCATTCAGCCGTGGGAGTGCGACTCACAAACTCAGTCTCTCCCCGGGCGTCACGTGTTTCATACACTGTTCTCCAGCTTGAGCTGGCACAGTGTAGTTCTTGTCGTTTTGTTTGTGCGCCATGACGTGTCCATACCACAAATGTTATACCCTGGGCTGCGTGATGAGTTATTCTAGTGTGATTGTAACTGTAATCTTGGGTGTCTCGAGCATACACAATCCACTCGTCAGCTTGAGCCCGCACAGTCGCAGCAGCGATTATAATTGAGACCAGCAGTCGAAGCATACGGTAATCCTGGGAACAGAGTTGATACTTATTATACTGCTGGGTGTATTGGGTGTCAAGCGGCAGTTTCGCCACTGGGTGTCAATCTGNAGCGTCGGGGCGGCCCACAATCACATTGCGATTNCGTTCGTGATATTCTCTAAAGCGTTGTTCGCGTTGAGCCGGTGTCATCTCACGTATAGCCGACGGTTTTGTGACAGTGANTGGATGCGCAGTNAGTGTGCCCGGGCAGTGGTGTGGATTGTGTATGCTCCATCGTCTCAAATTGGCTCCACANCCGGGACAAGCAATTTCGTTGTCACTATAACGCCATCTGCCAGTAGCNCTGAGTTCTCGTGGGCGATCCTCTTTTTCGGGTATGGTGACATTCCAGCGATAGTATTGCGTGACCTGTTCTAGGCCTGGATAAAGAATTCGATAAACAGTGACCAGCATAAGTGTAAATATTTACATCTCACGCACTTTCAAGGAATTATTATGACACGACGAGAACGATACCCCGCAGAAGCCAATCGGTTTCACCGGCCACCAGCACTATCAGTAATGCATGCCTTTGAAACTGCTGTATTATTAATGGAACAAGCAGGAGCCCGAGAAGAAGACATCATGAAGTATGTGCATTTGGTGCATATGGGCTGGATTCGTGATGGTAAGTTTGCACCTGAGTATTTGGAATTGGTGCGAGAAGTGGAACAGGAACAACAACGAGAACGTATGGAGGCCGAGGCCACTGAGGCACGTTTAAAGGCTTTACGTGACACAATTAGTTCCACAGTGATCACAACGATCTCGGGCTAAATAATTGTGTAGCGGCTATTGCCATAGTTGATACAATTTCTATTTTTCCTAGAAACGGGACACTGCCCCAGAAATGGGGCTTTGTCTTATGCAAATAATGTTTGGAATTGTGTTTGGTTGGCTTCGGCTAACTCGTGTTGTTGATGATCAATTAACAGTTCTATTTCATGTGTGGTAAGTGGTGTTACCAACTGGGGATAACTATCTGCACTTATTACACGCAAGCCCGTTCGATCTCGTCGAGCAGTTCTTATCAAACCAGTATATGAGCCATATGGTATTGCACCCGTAACTATGCGATCCCAACCCGAACGTGTATAATTTCTCATAGTTTCATCTACCACAGTCATATAAACATCCAGTGTTTCTAATTCAACCCATGTGATATCCCATATCCATGAGTTATTCTTAGAGCCTATTTTCTTTTCTATATCGCTTAAGATGTATTCACGTGCCATTTCATTTCCTTTTAGAGTTATATACGTATTATACTTATTTATGCAAATACTGTCAAATCACAAGGCAAGCACGGGATTCCAATGTGGTTTGATCCCAATAATCAATTAGGCTATGCACTAATAACCATTTTTGTTTATGTGTGAGTTGTTCAGTTTCATAATAAAACTGGCACACGTCCCATAACTTACCAATTGATTTACCTTCTATGTTGTGTTTTTTCTCTAAGTTCCTTAAAACATAATTTGTTGCTTTTATTAATTCCTAATCCGTAATTTGACTCGATACCTCATTCATTATGTCAGGTGTTAGTCGTTCCCGATAGATATTACAAGTATCAATTAGTTGATATATATTCATTAGATTTCCTTTCAAGTAGTTGTGTAGTAAAAATGTCAACAAGTTGACATGCTCTGCGTAAACAAGATGCTTCGCATCTTATTGTTTACTTGAGCAATCCATTTGATTATTGACAAGAGCACATAGTGCGATGTCTTTATCATTCGATAGATAGATTCGCCAGAGTGCCGCTGCCTTTATAGCAACGGCAAAAACTTATCTTTCGATGAGTGAGTTCTTCTTCGTTTGGCAGGTGTTTGTTCATGAAGCACAATGCTTTAGGCTCTACTCGCACCCGGACCTGCAGTGATTTTTAAACAACTTCTAAGCGGCTAATTGTTGTATAAGCATATAAGACTTCTTTACCATTACGAACAAGCAAATGTCTCTTCTGTTGGAAGATCATTTCGGGCATCCCACATCATGGGGTAGTGCTTGCAAGCGATTAAACAAGTATAACCATTAACAACCGTCACACATCAGAACGGATTCTCTAATACCTTTTTGGCGTATCAACCTTAACCTTGTTTGATCTTAAAAATAAATTGGGAGTCGTTACAATCAATTCACATTTAAGAGATTCCCGTGTTCGCCACCCACGGGAAAGGTGTCTCAGGCTGTGAACTGTCTACGTTGCGTAGATGTTGTTTACCTTGCGTTAAGTATTTAGTATAACTTGCAAAATACCTTTTGTAAAGTTTTTTGAGTAAATAATCTAGACCGAGGTTAACTGGGCACAGCAGGATGCAGCGTGATCGAGATAATTTTCCCAGTTTCTATTTCGCAGCCAAATGCTCTTGGTCATTTTAACCATCGATATCGTATTCGGCATTCATAACGCAGTTTACTGGCCGCTTGTCTAGTGATGTTGTAGATTCGAGCTAGATCGCGTGTGTCGGCTTGTCTAATGTATCTTATTTCATCGTCAGTGTAGCGATAGCGTCGGTTCTGTTGTCGACGTGGTGGCACGTGACTTCTTGCTCCACGATGTCTATGCTGAACATGGCCTTTGGCAATCATGACACGATCTTTAGCATAGTAGTCACCAATAATCAAGTGCTCGGGATTGACACAAAGATTGTTGTCACAAGTGTGTATCACAAACTCGTCATGATGTAATTCTCGTTTTAACTTAAACATCATGCTGACTCTATGTGACACTTGCATGATTCTTTTGTTGTCACTGACTCTATAACCACTTACCATGCCATAACCTTGACGATGTTGTGCTCCTTGCCATGTTATGCAACCTGTGGGTTGTTCCGCGCACTTGTCTAAAAAACTTGATTGATTAAACAGATACTTGCCCAATCGAGTAAATTGATCACGATTTCTTGTCATGCGTTTGATCTCCTATAAATATGTTATATTTATGTAACGTGGAATGTTGCTAAATAAATTATAGGAACGGAAATGAACACTACAAAATTTTTACCACGTGAATCTGACACTTGGCGCTGGCGCTTGGCAGAAGTTGCGGACATACCCAAAATGGTCAGCATGGCCATTGATCAATATCAAAAGGAATTGGAGGGTTTGTTGGTGGCCAGTCCTCGAGCATATGAATACAGTTTGCGTCAAGCGTTAAACGAACAACAGTATCAGTTGAGCCGAGAACAAATCATGGTGGCACATGACCGCACCTCTCAACAATTAGTGGCTTATGCTTGGTGCCGACGTGGACAATACACACCCTACAGTCAAGAAGAAATGGCCGAAGCTGCTATTGCACATGTGGATTTATCATTGCCCACACGCACAAGAATACGCATACTGGCACAAATGTTGCAACAGTGGATCTTGTGGGCTCACATCAACAATATACCAGTTTTGGTCAGCTCCAGTATACGAGCCGAACAAACGGCATTTTTGCGTTTGCATCAAACATTTGGTTTTCAACAAGTGGGCTTGATAGCTATCAAAAGAATAACTCGGGATTTATCATGAGCACACATCCAGCACAAGGCATGACACCAGCACAAATAGCCAACATGTATAACAATCAATGGTATGCACAACAAGGGGTTCATTTACAAATGGCCAATCGGGGACAAACATACAACGCCAATACACAACTTCACATGTGGGTTTGGAACGGCGTTCCCATGAACATAGTGGATTTTGCACACCACGCTTATGGTGACACACCAGAAGCAACACATTTTATTTTAAAATACAAGGAGATAGCATGAATTTGACAGCAACAGGAAAAAGATACATTATTCAAGCACAAGAGTTGAACCAGGCCACTGCCTCGGGTATTATTATTAAACAGTCGGATAACACACAATTTGGCATTATATGTGCAGCAGGTGCCCAGGTGTCAGACCCATTGCCTATAGGCACTAAAATCGTTGTTTTATGGTCCGCTGCGGTGTTGTTACGGCACGAAAATTGCAATTATCACCTGGTTGATGAGAACGCAGTAATAGCAGTAGTGGAGTCAGAATAATGCTTTATAAATCAACAACAAAACCGGATTCGCAAGCAGTTTTGGCCTTGGATGTGGGCAATATTGAAATTGTGATAGATGATGACACTGTTGACAAAGTGGAACTGTATCGTTTGGATTTGGAAGGCAACAGGATTGAAGGTGGCACTTTTAATCGAACAGCTTTTATCGATCACATTCTAGAGTTTTACAACAACAACTACTAGTTGTCGTAGTGTCCGGCGTTGGGATCGTGCAACAAAATTGTTTTGATATCCAATGCCAACAATTCTATTCTAGTGATTCTAGTGTCCAAATTGTCAAGACGCTTTATCACGTCGTGATATCTTTCGTTACATTCAGTCAAGTGATCATCTAATGTGGGAAGTGATACAACGTTAGTCATTGGATTCTTCTTGCTCACGTTGGTCCAAGGTGGCTTCAATCATCCAACGCCACTTGGCTATTTGCCCAATTTGGTCCTGTGCATAGTTGCTGATGTCTATGTAATTGACATCTTCAGCAGCAGTGTATAACACATGATATTGATCAATAAGTGATTCCAATGCTTCATCAATTTCTTCCAACATTGTGACAGCATCACCCTCACAATCCATGTCCATTATGGGACTGATACCAACCACAGTTTGTAAACTGCGTGGAATATAAGCACGAGTGCTGCGAATCTTTTCACCCAGGGTGTCTATGTTGTCTTGCAACGACTCATAGATCTTTTGTAATAATTTGTGATCTTGATAAAAGGTTCTGCCCTTGATATTGATGTGCGCCACATGTGTTCGGTAGTAAGCAACAAAATTGGCAGCAAACGTTTCTTCTAACACAGTGTGTAAATTTTGTAAATCCATGTCTTTCATTTCAGTTCCTTATTGTTGTGGCATATTAAATGTAGGCGGCATAGCTTGACGTCTACGCAATTCTTGCATTTCATTGGCATTGGTTGTGCTGGGTGTTAGTGCTAATTGTGCTCCCATAACCGGTGCACTGCCTAATACTCTGGCAACTGGCGCAACTGCACGTCCAACTGTGCTGGCTGCTTGTTTGGCCGCAGGCAAATAACGATCAGCCAATTGAGTCATGCGTTGCATGTAATTGGCATTGCTGGGTGGCGCAGGTGGAACTGATGGAGCAGGTGGTGTATAAGGTTTACTCAATGCTGAATCCCATGCAGGAGCAGCACCTCCAGTAAATGTTGTGGGCGCAACAGGTGGCGCAGGTGGCGTCATGGGTGCACCTCGATTGCCTATAGCGTTGGCAATTGCTCGACCGCCAGCATATAAACCTGCACCTTCAAGACCGTATTTTACTGCATCAGGAATAGCACTAGTCCATGTGCCCACGGCTTCTTCTGTTCGATCTCTAGGTTGCTCACTGGGCAGTGGTTGATCTTTTGTGGCAAGATACTGTTGAATTTCTTCATCGGTATAACCATCTGCTTTTGCAGCTTTTACATCAAATGCCATTTGTATATTCCTTATCTATCATAACTGGTCAGTGGCTTTTTCTTGATCCAAGATTCAGTATTGGGATCGTATTGTGGCACTGGATATCTTTTGTAACCTTCTTTGATGGCCGCTGGAGTATTGCCCATGTCGGCAATGTATTTTATACGATCTCGTGCAGTATCAGTATACATTTTTGAAAGTCGATCTTTTTCTTTACGCCAATCTCGTTCCAGTTGTGCAGTATTGGTTGCAGTGCTGCTTGTGGCCCAATCGCCCTTGTAACGAGCCAAGTCACCATTGAATTGACTTTGTGCCATGGCATTGTATCCACCCAACATGGGCACTGTGGTGGGATCCACATTGCGTGATTGATTGATCTTTTGTTCAGCATCGCTGATTGAACCTGGACCTGCTGTAGATTTCAAAGTCTTGCTGTTGATGTCGGCATTGGCAATGGAATATTCGGCCACAGCACTTTGTTCTGCTGGTGACAAACCCAGTGCGGCTGCACGTTGACGAATCTTATCTTCGGGTTCGCTGACCTTGCCCAATAAAATATCACGGAACATGGTCCAACGTTGATCTCCTGGTGCAGAACCTGCACCGTTGGCAATACCAAATATTTTACCAGCATCTACTCCAGGACGATCAAATATGGCAAATTGTTGTTTGCGTGTGGCCGAAATACTGTCACCATTAATTGCATCTGGTGTAATTGTTTCATCAACGTGCTTGTTAAAACTTTCGCCACGTTTGGCCGCAACTTTTACTGCTTCTTCACGTTGACGTGTAAGTTCAGAAACACTAGTTGGTGTTGTGCCAACAGCAGTTGCGCCTGCACCAGGTAGTCGTTCCCAATGCACACTGTCTGTGCCTTCGGGTTGATAATAACCTTTTTGTGCAAGTTCTGCACGTTCTGTTCTTGATAAATTACGCGGCAGATCAATTGCGGCACCACCTTCGTGTCTGCTGGTGCCTGCTGGTGCAACTGGTAATCCTGTTGGACCAACTCCTGGACGGCCTGCACGAACAGTTTCATTATACAAGGCTTGTTGTTGATCATTTGTGCGAACACCACTGACAATTTTCTTTTGTAAGTCTGGATTTAGATCTGTGCCTACTGCGCCACCTGTTGGTTGTGCGCCACCTGTGTTAATTCGTGTTGGAATAACACTTTCACCTCTTTCATTAATGCCAACTTCGGCTGTTGACAATGGATCCAGTCCTTCTGCAATGCGCTTCTTGTTGACATCTTCAAGTGCTCTAACACGATCTTCTGCTTTAACACTTTCAAGTTTGGTTTGTGCGCGACTAATAGCCAAATCGCGTTGTAATCCAACATCACCACCAACTGTGATTGGAACAGTTTTACCTGTTGGAACACCAGGTTGTCCACTATTATTATAAAACTGTGAACCACGTGTGGTTGGAACAACACTCCATTCATTACCAGCCGCATCACGCACACGAGTAGCGCCTGCGTGTCCAATGTTGCCTTTTGTGGCCATTGCACTTGCACTCAGTTCTGCAACTTTTGCATCGTCTGCTGCTCGACCAGTTGAATCAAATGCTTTGGTAATAAAGCCATCTTTGTCTCGCACAACACTGTAACGTTGGCCATCTGCACCAATTTCACTGCCCATTGCTAGACTTGGACTAATTCGTTCTTGTTCTTGTCGTGCAAGATCTGCAAGTCCAAGACGTGCAAACAAAATGGCTTTGACATAACTACCTTCTACACTTTTGTCTTTCATGTAACGTGCAATGTCGGTGCTGCTTGCATCATTAACTTTATTTTCAGCTTCGCGTGTTTTCTTTTGATCTAAATAATCACGTGCCAAATATTCATTGGCCAACATTTTGTGTTCATCGCTGACACCAGGTGCAGTTAAAAGTTGTCCAAACATTTGTTGACGTCGATTTACATCAGGTTCGTTGTGTGCGGCAATTAATGCCTGCTGATGTTGTTCATCAGGAGTTAATACAGGTTCTGGTTGTGGTGCTGTTGTTGGTGTAGCAATAGATCCAGTGGCATTACTTGCCAATTGTGTTGCTGGTCCCGGTTGTGGAACAGGTGCTTGGGCCATTACTTGGTTGGGATCGACTGGTGCTAATGGAGTATTGTTTAATCCGGCATTTTGCACTTGCGATGTTTGTGCAGGTGGCGTCACAGGTGCAACAGGTGGCGTCACAGGTGCAACAGGTGGCGTCACAGGTGCAACAGGTGGCGTCATTGCAGGTGCAGGTGGCGTCATTGCAGGTGCAGGTGGCGTCATTGCAGGTGCAGGTGGCGTCATTGCAGGTGCAGGTGGCGTCATTGCTGGTGGTCCACCAACAGGTAATTGGTAAGCTGGAGCTGCTGCTGGAGCAGGTGTTGTCTCGGGAGTTACTTCGTGTTTTTGTGTAATTGTTTTTGTGCCATCATCATTGTTGGTGATAGTTGTAGATTTGGGTTTGACATTACCGTTCATGTCTACACCAAAATCTTGTTGCAAGCGATTGTTCATGTAACCTGTGGGATCAGTAAATGGCTGCGTGGCCTGATCCAATCGTGCACTGGCGTATTGAGTTGCTAAATCTATTGGGTCAAATGCCATTATTAATCCTTAAATCTTAATGCCAGCATTGTATTGGCTACTGGTTTGATTGGTTCCGACTGGCCCTATGCCATAGCTGGCACTTGGAGTTCCAAATATAACACTTGCATATTGGTTATACAACTGTTGTGGGGTCATTGCAGCAGCTACACCTTGTTGTGCAGCACCAATTGATTGTCCCAATCCGGCTTGTCCTGAACCTGTTAATGCTTGTCCAGCTGCCAATCTTTGTTGTGCAATGTTATTTTCTACACCTGCTGCGGCTGCTTGTTGTTGTGCCGCTGCAGTTCCTGCCAATTGTGTTTGTGCCAAAGCTGATCGTGCTGAACCCAATTGACCAGCACCACCAAATTGATTCATTTGACTGGCTAAATTTTGTTGATATTGTGCTTGTGCAGGAGCCATTACAGCCTGCAGTTGTTGAGCTTCATAGTCGGGACCAAATACATTTTCCAGTCCACTGATACCAGTGTTTAATGCGGATTCACCAGTTGTGCCCAAAACTTGTTGAGCTTGATTGGCAGTGCCAGCTAGATTTTGTGCTGCATTGGTGACCCCGGGTGCAGCTTGATTGTAAATGTTGGTGGCACCTTGAACTGCTCCTTGATAAGTGGGAGCAATAGTTCCGGTAAAAAATTCATTTTGTGCTTGAATCTGTTGACGTTGTTCAGGCGTTAATTCTGGTGTTGTTACGGTTGTTCCGCCGCCTTTTCCAAAGCTCATAAGTATTCTCCAATGGTCATAGTGTATTTAACTTTCATTTTGTAGGAGCGATAGGTCCTGGAGCCATTCCGGGATAAGCAGTGCCCATTGCAGCTGCTTGTGCCTGAGCACCCAATGTTTGTTGTATAAAACCTTTAATATCTAATCGATTTGGACCAACTCCTGCAGCATATTGTGCGCCCCAGGCTTGCCCTGCGGGTATGTTGTTGTAATCACTGATGTGTGCAAGATCAGTAACATAAGGATGTTGACCCCAATAATGTGTGGCTTGTGTGGCAGTGCCTGCGTATTGAGCTGGTGTGCGACCCATCAAATAACCAGGATTCAATCCAGGTGAATTTACCTCGCCCACAGTTCCCCATTTTATTGGATCCAATGGTCCATAAACCGGCAACGCAGGAGTATTGGGATCTATTGGTGGCACATAAATTGGAGGGGCCACATAAGGAGGTTCCACAGGAGGTGGAACTGTTGGTTCCACAGTTGGAGGAGGAGGGTTTATTTCCACTGTGGTCACGGGAGGTGATGTTCCAGGATTAGTGGGAACTATGGGACTTAATGGTGGTGGTTCTGTGGTTGTTGTTCCGCCAGGTCCACCAGTTGTTGTAGTAGAAGTTCCGCCACCAGTTCCAGGTCCACCAGTTGTTGTAGTAGAAGTTCCGCCACCAGTTCCTGGTCCGCCAGTTCCTGGATTGGTAGAAGTGTCGACGGGAGCCACTGGTTGACCAGTTACTGGTGTAGCAATTGGTTCAGTGCCGGGTGCAGTGGGTGCAATAGAAGTTACTCCACCACCACCACCAGTTAATGGAGTAGTGGGAGTGCTGACAGGAGCCACTGGTTGGGCAGCAATTGGTTCAGTGCCGGGTGCAGTGGGTTCAATAGAAGTTACCCCGCCACCACCACCAGTTAATGGAGTAGTGGGAGTGCTGATGGGAGCCACTGGTGCAGTTGTTCCTGCAACAACATTGGTTGGTCCACCATTGGTTGGTTCAGTGCCGGGCTCACCGGTATTACTTACTGGTGGTCCCCCCACTTCTACTGTGGTAACAGGAGCGGTTGGTGTTGTTTCTACAGGAACAACGGGTTGTGTGATTACACCTTG
>JGI24890J29729_1001449_pt1 | contig 10717 bp, 9 predicted proteins | sample FreactcultureFD7_FD_29729 | JGI IMG/M metagenome (IMG submission 29729)
GTACCGGGACTCCGATATTATGATTTTTACCCTTACCGCCGCCGGAGTGCATCATCCCCATTGGCTTAGGTGGTCGTGGTGGACGCGGCGCACCCGAACCATGAGGCATCCCCATGGGGCTAGTACCATATGGACCCATCCGGAAAAGGTGCTGCAAATTTTGCATGCCGGCGAGCGTATTGCCTTCACCGCGACCTGAGACCACGTCCGCGGGAATCACATAGCTCCCGCTGGGAACATGGCCGGCGTGCCTATCAGTACGGCCGGGCACGGCACTCAATACTGGCCCAGTCATCATTCCCCTTATTTCATTCCTTTGCTGCCACGGCGGCGAGAGATGCGGTCCCTTCGCCATATCGAACCCACCGCCAGCCCGGTGCAGTGCACCACCTCGAGCCATCAGCGGTCGCGCCATCGGATTGTTCGGCGTTGTTCCCATCGGGGACGGTGGCTGCGACATCCCGGTTGGGACAGGTGGCGGCGCCGGTGGAGGCATGGCCGTGGAGGGCGGCATTCCGTTTGGAGCGGCCATCGGCATAGTGGATCCCGGAGAAACGCCCATAGAAGGGTTTAAGCCGGGGTTAAATTGATTTGGCACCATACCGGCCGGCATCATACCCGGCGGCTGCGGCGGCATAATGCCCATCTGGGGGATAACGCCGCCTCCAAGATCGTAGCCCTTAACCATGCCGCCGGCGGCCCTGCCTTTGCCGGCGTTCGAAAGTGCGATCGCAACGGCCTGGCGCCGCGCGTCCCCGACGCCGAATTTGGCAGCCGTTCGCTTAAACGTATTTCCGCTGTGCAGTTCCCGAATCGAATCGGAAACGTTTAAGCCCGGGGTTAAAGGCATTTAATTTCTCGCGGTTGTTCCTGTTATACGCCATTTTCACCCAAGCCACAAACTACGGATTTTTAATCACGGAATAATTGTAAGTCGAAGTGTCTAGTGCGGAGCAAACAACGGTAAAGCCGGTCGCCGCCGTTATTGTAGCCACATGAGGCTGGACGCCGACTGTGCCGCCTACAGTTTTGAGGCTAATTATAATACTGTCGGTTATTGCGATATTCGTGTCACTCACCGAAACCGGGGTCACGCCATTCGCCACGAAAGTCCCGCCGCCACCGTAGATCGCCGGCGAACCATTCGCTCCAACGTTAATGGCCAGTGCCGCCGCAATGCCAGTCCCGAGACCCGACACGATACTCAGCGTGATTGTCGTCGGCACCGCCGGACCACCGCCTCCCGGAAAGACCGGAACCTGGTCAGCCGTCGCCGCGGCCTGAGAGCCTGCAAGGCCACCATTTGCCAGCGTAATCGGAAGCGTGATGTTCTTTGCGGCAACCAGCGCCGAAAGCTGTCGAACAATGTTCTGGAGCTGGGTGACCAAATCCGTCGTGCCGGCCGTTCCTTGGCCGGGCGGCTGATAGCCGGGAGGTGCTGACATAGACATCGGTTAGCGCCTTCCTGCCTGAGAATATCGATATTTGATCGACCCGATCCGCCACCACGACCCACTATCCGCCGACGCAATCGTAATGCTCATCAGGCGCCCGCGGAAGCGACAGCTTATATATTCGTTTGCCGATGTGACCGTAAATGGCCCGTAGACGGTCGGAGTGTCCCCGGGGTAGTTGGTCACATTGAACGATATCTGGATCTGCGCTGAAGCACCGCCCGTGACGGTCGACCATTTGAAATCTGGAATAATCTGGTCGACGAAAGCATAATCTTCGCCCTCAGCGAGATAAAAGAAACCGGTCGTGAAGCTGGCCATCAACGGTTGCCCGTCGGCATCCGGCGTCGTCTCTTGCAAATACACAATGCCAGCAGGCGTTGCAGCGATCGGCATTCCGATAACGGATTGATCGATCCACGCCGAGCGCGGCAGCATTCCGTAGTCCCAGGGCGCCCCTTGATCGGAAATGTTCATTTTGACGTAGCTATCGCATTCACCGCTGGTGCTTGCCGCACTTGGGTAAAGCCACCCGATCTCATTGTATGGCGTGTTCGGCATCGACCGAATGTTCTGCAGATAAGCCGTGTTGATGTTTTGGAACACTTGGTCCCACACAGAACACGGAATCACATTTGCACCGTTGCTGGTGTAGCTATAGAAATTAGTTCGGCCCATCCAATAGACGGAGCCACGGAGCTGCTGAACGGAATGCGAAGATGCCGCCCCCATTCCGGCACCAATTTTATTGAACCCGAAAACATTAGGTGGCCCAACGTAGGACATCGCCCAAAGATCGAGATCGGTAAAGATTAAGTTCTGGTTTGAAACCGCAAGGCCAGCCATGATTGCGGAGCCAATCGGAATCGTGAAATTCCCCGCTTGAGTAATCGACGTCGCATTCCACTCGAAAAAATTACTTACGTCGCACCATTGAACCAAAAGCGGCTGCTGCTGGTAGCCAATATTTTGGTGAACCGTAGAACCGTAAGCGACAAGAATTTGCTGCGACATCGAAACAAAAATACCGCTATTGAATGGCGGAGCCTCCGTAACAATCTGGCTGTTTGTAAAACCGCCAATCGGATCCCAATAATAGATGCCACCGTTCATCGGGCAGGCGACAAGAAGCTGCCCCCAATTGTCGGTTGTCCAATCCGAAGCGGTGATATTCGTTCCTACCTGTGCGTCAGGAATAATGCCAGTTCCAAAGCCACCTATGCCGTAATCACCCAGGCCGTAGCCCTCCCCGAGAGGTGGCGGCCCGAGTGAAATATAATAGACGAGTTCTGTGTTACCGTTATTCATCGCGACCACGGCAACGCCGGTAGCTTGCGTTACTGCCGTAATCGAAAAATTATTAGCATCCGTTATCGTGACAACGTCATAAGATCCAGAAATCACCACTCCGCCAACCGTGGTTGGTATTGAAAACACAACAACATTGCCAACCGAAAGGCCGTGACCAATAAACGTGACGTTTATAGTCCCGCTATTTAGCACCGTTGTAAAAACCGGAACACTTGAAAAAACGATTTGATCCCCGCTACCAACTCCTGGGGCCACAACATTATGTGTCATCACGACTGTCGTGCTCGTTTTTGACATAACGACATTGTTTGCCGGAATCGCCGCAGACGCTGTCAGATCATACGCCACCATTCCAGCCGCGATCCATGACGGAGTAGAAGAAAAATTAAGTGTAGCATTGCCGGCGACAGTGGTGCCGTTCGTTGCAGTCGGGTTTGTTTCAGTTGCCGTCGCCGCCGTCGCCACCGTTATTTGGTAGGCGTGCGTTCCTGTTATTTCTGTGATCTGGTAAAGGCCATCAAGGATAAGACCCCCGACAGAAACCGGTACATTGAAGAATACGGAATCATAAATTGTGACGTCCGATATATTTGGGTCAACAATATCAACAACCTTGCTACTAGCAGTCGTTGAGATATTAGGGACACAATCAGAAACCAAAGTTTGTGGCGTTATATCACTTATAACACCGTTCGTTATGACACTCAGTTGCGTCGTTGTCCCGACTGAAAGATGTTTGTTGTTATTTAGATCCTGCCATGCGTGAAGATCGCGCGGGACGCCAACAAAAGGAAACTGATAATATTTTTGCCAACCGCCGTATTTCTGTACGAGGCCATCGCGGAATCGTATCAGGCTGCTTTGCGAAATACCGGCACGCAAAAGCGTCGGCGTCCGTTCAACATTGACACCTGGGATCAATTGGACTGAGCCGAAGGACATGGATTTATCCAGCCCGTATGACGGTTAAACCACCAACATATCCAGGCGGTAACTGATTATAGCCACTCCCTCCAAGTGGCGTTGTGCCGGTCATGGCGGGGAGTGTTGCGGCTCCAGTATTGCTGCTAGTGGTAAGGCCAAGGTAGGAATTGCCGCCCGCGCCACCTTGAGACTGCGGGCTAAAGAGATTGCCAACACTATGTGCATGCGAACCCTGGCCAGCGGCGATACTCGTTGCTAACGTCACAGCAGGAAGATTGGCTTGGTCAATGGTCTGTTTACCGCCGGCGGCAATAAGAGTGTCGCCATCGATACCGTAGCCAGAAGCAGCCGTGATGCGGGCTGTTGTTTGATTGAGAGCAAAGCGAGATCGACCGCGCGAATCCGGAAGCGTGGTGCCCCCTAGATACGCAGACGTATTAGGATACGTGGTGGCGCTAAACGTAGACCCGTCGCAATTCAGATAAGGAGGCACCGTGCAAACGGATACCCATCGAGGAATTGTGGAAACGCCCCAGTCCTCATATTCATTGATGCGACCTAATGCGACAAAGTCCATGTCGATGCCGTCGCAGAATACCTGAATAGATTCTCCAGGTGGGACACCAATGACCTTGCCGGGAGCGGAAGATGCTAAAATAACCGCATGCGAGCCAACGACGCATTTGTTTTGAACGATAAAAAAACCAGCGCGCGGTATTGTCACCGTGACATCCGCGCCGAGCGTCCCGGTAAATCTAAGAATACCGCTTTGGGACTGATACGGCCCCGCCCACGCCGAACCACTATTCGGTGGTGTAGTGAGTGTGACCGGCGAGCTTGTCAGGGTGATCGTCGCAACATTGGCCGCAAGGCTGTCCGTAACGCTAAAGTTGGCGTTGCACGGCTGGTCCCATGTACCGGTGTCCGATCCCCTCGAAGGGATATATGCGCCGATATTAGTTGTTTGCGGGTCTGAAACGGTAGCCTCCTATTTTCCTTGCGCGACGGCCAACAGTGGTGGTAGCTTTGTCGTTACTCTGTGGAGTAAATCATGAAAACTATTAATATAGTTGGATGCAGATTTGGACGACTTGTTGTGACCGCTGAATCCGGACGAACAAAAGGAAAGTGGGGAAGAATAGCATGGAAATGCCAATGCGACTGCGGAAATACCGCGATCATTACAGGCAAACTTCTCAAGAACGGAGAGTCGGCTAGTTGTGGGTGTCTGCGCCGTGAAACAACAAAAAAACGGTTCACAAAACACGGAAGCCGCAATAGTCCTGAATATTCTATTTGGTCTCACATAATTCAGCGGTGCACTAATAAAAATAATAAAGACTTCAAATATTATGGTGGAAGAGGTATTACGGTTTGCAGCCGATGGCAAAATAGCTTTGCCGCTTTCATTTCTGATATGGGAAAAAGACCACATCCTTCCCTCACAATAGAAAGAGACAACAACAAAAAAGGATATAGCCGCAGTAATTGCAGATGGGCAACGCGAGTAGATCAAAGCAATAATAAAAGAAACAATCATTTGGTTTTCTTCGATGGTAAAACGCAAAGCGTTGCCAAGTGGTCGAGAGAAATGAATATTCCGTACTACACTCTTCTGATGAGAATCCGTAATGGATGGAACATCAAAAATGCCATGCTGATACCGGTGCATCATTAAACTCGCGGTGGAGTGGCAATAGAAGCAGGCTGCATACTGGTCCATCCCTGTGACGCATACCGCTTACGCTGCTCTTCCGTATTGGCTGATTGCCACAAATCCTTGTAGTGAGCATTCCACGTCATCGATCCCTGCGGATCGTCGGTCGCGGCGCCGAAGTCTTTCAAATACCCGTAACCGAAGAGAAGCGCCTCAGCCAAGAACAAATCCGGCAGATACAAAGTGAGGTAGGTCGTCGTGTTGGTCGCGCTCAACGGCGTTGGCCGGATCGTGCCGATCACCTCCATAGTGTAGTTCTGATCCGGTGGCGGACCAACAATAACGGTCTGGTCGGTTATCATCGCGTAGTATTTCGGCACCGATGGCCCGCAGCATACCGAGGCCCCCTCATCAGGATAAACCGCGTCCATCCAATCACGCGATACCGGGATCATCTGATTGCGATAGGTGTTTTCCGTAACTGGCGTAAACACGTTCATATTATTCGTAACCACAAAACGACCATTGGTCTGCGGCAATGTGAAATTGCGGCTGTTCGCCGTTAGCGTGCCGGAACTGTCGCGGACGATCGTGGCGAGAAGGTCTAGCTCGCGGTAGATCCGCTGTTCCGCATCGTCGATGACGTTCGGAATGACCGCAAGATAGTTCGTATCCGTCGCCGGAATGACGAGCATGTTAGCCAGCGAACTAACGAACGTTGCATATGTCAGCGACATAAAGGTTTATCCGTTTGGAAGTGAGACAGACACAACGCCAGTGTACGGAGCGGAGAACGGCATTGGCGCCGTGACGCTGATAATGTTGTTCACCAGGTCCACGCCGTTTACCGTCATTTGCCCAATTTCAGCATTGTTGAACTGCACCCAGATTTGATTGCCGACCTCAAACCCAACAGCGCTCACCAGCGGTAGATTCATCGCCCCTTGTAACACATCTGCAGACAAAGTGGACTGAACCGGGCCAGCTTCCTCGTATTCAAAGTCTGGAACGCGGGCGTTTAAAATCGAAGGAGGGTCTGGCGGGAGGATTATTGTCCTCAATTGTTCTTGCGGCACATCAAGACACCCGCCAGATGTACAGACCAGCGCTCCGGTTCGGTAAAGATGCGTGCCAGACCATTCCATCTGAAACACTAAATTTGTCATGTTGTACCATCGCCCACAGCGATCGCATTGGGCTGCTGCCGACGGATCTTGAGCGTTTACTCTTACGTGTTTGCTTTGTGGGCGGCTCATCAGATCACCACGTTATTAGTCGGTCCGACGCCAGCCAGCACGATGTTGCTGGTCGCGCCTGCGGTGCCAACTCTGATCTGTGCGTAGGCACACATGCGGCCGGCACCGTTAAATATAGCAAATCCGGGGAGGAGGATAAAAAACTTAGCCGCCAGAGACCCTGAGCCAGCAAAGATAGCAAAGTCTCGCTCTACGATCTGTGCGCTAGCCGATAGGCTGCCGGTCCCGGCAAAGATTGCTTGGTTGGTGAAACTAAATTGCTGAGCCGCTGCCGAAAGTGAGCCAGCACCATTAAGAGTTGCCAACGCATTAAACGTTTGTATTGAAGAAGCCGAAAGGCTGCCGGCACCGGAGAATGACGCAATGACGTTGAATACGAAAGTCTGCGCGCTGGCCGAGAGAGAGCCGGTGCCATTAAAGATTGCGGAATTGTTGAAGGTCCAGATACTGCTGTCTGCAGATAGCGATCCGCTTCCGGCAAATGCTGCGGCTGCACCGAAAAAGAAAGTCTGCGCATCCGCGGACAGAGAACCAGCACCAGCAAATGTAGCAAACGCTGGAAACATGGCAATTATAGTTGCCGAGAGAAAACCGGATCCAGCAAAGTTACTGGTAAACAGAAACTTGCCGGTGGTTTGAATTGAAAAACTACCAGCACCAGAGAACGCTGCCGGGTTGGTAAAGCTAAATATCTGAGCACTGCTAGATAATCTACCAGAACCCACAAATGCAGAGTTATTGGCGATCCCAATATACGAAATAATTACAATGCCAGAACCGCCTGCACCACCAACGCCTGCGGTAGTTCTGGCACCTGAGCCTGCTCCAGCGCCGCCGCCATAAGAAGTGGCACCAGCAGCCGCGCCGTTCCCTCCGGGATCTTCTGTCCCGGGATTGCTGCCACCACCGCCGCCGCCTGAGCCAACACCAGCAACCGTCCATACAAGTTCGGGGGAGCCTGCCCCACCTGAAAGATTGGCTTGAGAGACTGCTCCACTACCTTGAAGACCACCACCACCACCGCCACCACTAGCGCCCGGCGTACCGGGATTGGCCGCTGCGCCGCCACCAGCACCTAATCGATTATTACCGCCCGCACCACCACTACCCGCTGAGCCATTATTTGCACCACCACCGCCACCGCCAGTATTGAATCCTCCTAAGTTGTCTCCCGCCCCACCAGCACCGTCGGGGCCTGCGGCGCCACCGCCACCAGCGCCTGCTACCGACGTAACGGTAGGACTCCCGCCATTGCCACCAAGATTCTTAGTAGTTCCTACCCCGCCAGTATTTCCAGGTTGTTCGCCGCCCTTACCACCAACTCCTTGGCCAGCACCGTTATAAGCTCCTGACCCATTTGTTCCGCCAAGACCGCCTTTTGAGCCAACTGAAGATGCAGCAAGATTGGCTCCGTTAAACCAAGAATCACCACCAGCAGTCCCAGCGGCTCCAGATGCTCCAATTAGGAAGGTGGCCGTCGCGCCAGAAGTAAGGGATAAATTTGTTATGCTGGAGTATCCACCACCACCACCGCCACCGCCACCCGTACCAGTACTTGCATTTGTACTGCCAGCACCAGAACCGCCACCACCACCCACTGTCTCAATTTTGTTATTTAATAAATTCCAATCTGACGGGACCGGGAAGTTTGTGACCGTCGCGTCGGTTAACGTGTAGATCGTTGGTTGCGAGGTCGGGGTATAAGTGATGACGATAATGCCGTTGGCCCCCGCACCACCGGTGCCTGCACCAGACGCGCCGCCGCCAGCACCGTAGTTTCCGCCAGCACCGCCTGTGTTGAGAACATTACCGCCGCCACCGCCGCCAGACCCGGCTGGACCACCATTCAATCCTGTTGAAGTGTATTCAGTGCCGGGGCTGCCAGCATTTGGTGTACCAGACGCAACACCTGCGCCGCCTGCGCCGCCTGATCCATTATCACCAGCACCGCCTGCACCGCCAAGCGAAACGCCGCCGTTACTGCCAACAACACCTGCTCCGTTAGGACCACCGGCGCCGCCGCCGCCGCCGGGATTTGCGGAGCCAAGACTACCACCGGCACCACCATCATTTGCTGATGTTGCCCCAGTGGCCCCTGTGCCACCGGCACCGCCAGTAATCGTTGACGGGGCCGACCCACCATGAGCTGTAAATTTAACGGCACCGTCTTGGGTAAAGGTGGTGTTGCCGCCCGCTATTCCTGCCGCGCCGCCTTGACCAATGGCATAGGTATAGGTGACACCAGCAGTTAGCGAAGCGCCGGTTTTCTTAAAGTATTGTCCGCCGCCGCCAGCACCGCCTGCGCTATCGCCACCTGCGCCGCCAGCGATGCCTTCAATGGTAACCGAAGCCCCAATATTATTTGGAGCTACCCATTTGGTGCCAGTAGTAAGATAGATTTTTACAGCCATTTACGTCGCGCTCAACCCCTAAACGAGTGGGTGGTTAAAGGCGTGCGTGATTGTATTGTACGCCCAACGCAACGATTAGCTCATCGTGATGATGAGACCGCCGACCGCGACGACAAGAGAGTCGCCAACCAGAATGGTTCTGGCCGTCAACAGCGTGCCGTACCACAGCATGTCAGACGAGGCGACCGGCGAACCGTCCCACAACTGCAGACCCAAGATCGACCCATTCGACGAGAACGGCCCGAAGGTCATCGCAGCAGTGTTGGACGCCGAGCCCGCCGGCGAAGCCGCGGCACCGAACAAAGCGGTGATGCGGGAATAGCCGGTCAAGGTGCCGATCTCCGAACCGGAGACCGACGTCGGGGTGCCGGCCGCAAGACCAGCCCAAAGGGCACCTGGTCGCGTCGGGGTGGCACCCTGAAGGCACCAGTCTAAGTATGCTCGGCTGAGATAGGCTGACACATTTGCCACAGTAATCTCCTTTATGTCTCTAGTTGTTTTTTTGCATTACGCCACACAGCGGCCTCACGCAATTTCTGTCGAGTTGATTCACTAACAACAAAACCTGGGGCTCTTCCCGACCTAACTCCAAGTTCTCGGTTTCTTGCGGAACGCTGTAGTGCCGCAGTACGTATTTTTACTATGGCTTTAGCGTCGTGCTTAAATCCAATAGGACGCTTTTGCTTTAGTCCCAATTCCCTGTTTTTGGCCTCTCGCGCTAGAGCATTCTGCCGCATCTTACGTTTCGTTTCTTCGCTGTGTTTGCGGCCTGTCTGAGAAATGCTCATTTTTTGACGAGACTCAGCACTCATAACCTTGCCTTTATTTGCAGCACTCAACCCTGCTTTAATTCTTTCCCAAGTCTCAGGTGGAAGCACCCTAGCTAGCATCGAGCGCCTTACCTTTTCTCGACGCTCTTCGGTAAATTTTATTCCCCAAGTCCCGTTGCCGCCGTCTGTACGGTTTAATAGAACAACTGACTGCGCACGCCGTTTTTTAATCTGTTCAATTTCAAGATCAAAAGCCCTTTTTTCTGTAAGGCCCTTGTGAACAAACCGAACGTCAACGCTTAAACCCAAGACAGCTAAAGTCTTAACAACTCCACAATAAGCCTTTCCACGCCCATCTTTCACATAAGCGCGCCTTTTCCTGCCTTTTCCAACGTAGAAAGGAACATTCAGGTCAGGCCGCCAATGCTCGTAAACGTAGAAATCAGATGGCCCCACCCATGGCTCCTGTGTGGAACGACGATTGAGATTTGAGACTAGCAAGCAACTCAGGGTATTTCTGACTGAACGCCTTCCAGATTACGCCGTTCGGATTCGTAATGTATTTCGACTGTAGCATAATCTTGGTGCGTTCGATTAGCCGATCTCGGTCCAGAACCTCACCGAAGTTAAACGCTCCATGAAACCCTAGGTGCTGCGACGTCGGGGACGGCCGGCAGCATTCAAACGCAAAATCGTGTGCGACGGCCTCTGGCGCCCACTTAAACCCAGCCGTCTCCAAATCCCGACGATAGGTGCGGCAAAGCAGGTCATCCTCGGCCGAGGTATTGCACTCGTACTTGGCGCGACGGTCGCGGATATAGCGGGCAAGTACCGTGCTCTTGAGAGCAAACCCAGTATTGCCGACATTCTTGCCGTCTCGGTACCACCACGGCGCTCCGATGAGATCGTAGCTCAAAAACTCATCGCGCCACAT
>JGI24890J29729_1001450_pt1 | contig 10706 bp, 10 predicted proteins | sample FreactcultureFD7_FD_29729 | JGI IMG/M metagenome (IMG submission 29729)
AGATGGGAAGAGAATAGATCGTCGTCGAGGGAGAGGGATTGAAGCAGGATGAATCTCGAGAGTTCCAAATCGCAGTCCTCGCCTCCACGTCCGCGTCCGATGCTGCCTCTCATATCAATCGTGCCCAANTCGAGGCGCGACAGAGTTGCTGGTAGAGCTTGGAGTAGCGTGACGTAGACTGCTTCGAACGCATAGAGGGAGAGGTGGGTAAGGGAAGGGCAGAGACTACAGAAGGTGGCGATAGAGAGGTCGTCGGCGTATGTTCCGGAAACGGTGAGGTGAGTGAGGAGAGGGAGAGACAAATGAATGCTGATATCGAAAGCTGTATAGTTCCGTTCATACATCGTGACATGGAGGGAGCGGAGAGTCCGAAACGACGTGAAATTGACGAATGGCTGAGTACCGAATGAAGCGGCTGATCTGATGTGACGAAGCGGAATGGGTGATGCGGAATTGTGAGACGCTGAGAGCTTGTCGAGCCACTCATAGTGGTCTTCTCCGAGGTCGAGCGATTCCAAACGAACGAGTTGGCGGAAGAAGTGCTCGAACTCGGTGGCTCCGATCGCTTCTATGACCCCGGTCTCGTCCTCTTCGGCGTTGACATGTAACATCTTCACTATCTCTCCGAGATCTGACTGCTCGCCGATCTTCCTAACGAGCTTGGCGATGTTGTCGGGATTCGTGAGAAAGATTCGACGATAGATTCTGGTGATATGGAAGGGGAGAAGTCGTTTCGATAGAGCGCCGGTGGGAGGAGTATCAATGGAGTAAGCGAGGTCGAAGATGTGGTCGAGGAGTTCGTTTGGGAGGAGGGAAAGTCGATCGATCTGAGGAGGAAGAAAGAGAGGTTCGAGATCAGCGGAAGACGAGTCGAGAGCAAGCGGTCTTACCTTGTGAGCTATCTCATGATTACCAGCTACCTCGATAGTAGTCTTTAGTGATGTAGCGTTCGTTTGATTCAAAGTTGACTGACGAGAAGGAGAAAGGGTCAAATACAGCGACAACAGCGTGGACAGCTAGAGGAAGTTTACCATATCTTCCACTTGATCTGCTGGAGTCAACCGAGTCGATCTGATCTAGCTTTGAATTTGGTTGTGAAGCGGTAGAGAGAGGAAGCGAGTCGATCTTTTCACCTCTTGCACTTCACCTCGACTGCTCAGACAAGCTCGACCAAGGTCTAGATATACTTCTAGATCCCTCTCAACTACGGTGGATGTGAGCTAAAGGTCTCATGAGGCTCGCTCGTCCTCCCCTTCCTCGATGTTCGAACCGTTCAGAGACAGTCTCCGTTCGACTGCTGGGTACACAGAGATACAGTTAGATAGTGTATTAGGTACGTAGATTGTATCCTTCTTGAGAAGAGTACGCCCGAGCTGATTTCACATTACTCGCCAGACGTCGAAAGCGATTTTCGCAACTGTTTCTTCTAGTTTCTCGCTTCTTCCTGAAGTCAGCTCAAGGCTACGCTTCGCAAGCTTACAAGCAGAGATTAAGGTTGGTGTGTATCTGCAGAAGCTCAATCTTCACCTCATGCGCGGTTTCTTAACCCCTTTCCTCCAACTTTCCTGCAAATCGACGTGATCAATTCAAGGAGTTCTCCATTCTTCCCCCGTCTTCCCATCTCCTATCGACTCGACACAGCAACTCTCACCTACTCCTTCAAGCGACCGAACAGCTCCCTCGAAACGGATCAAACACTCGAACAATATGGTTTCCCTCGTAAAGTCGCGCTTTCTTCCTCCTCGATGTACAAGAGTCGGACTGATAGATCTCCTTCTCCAGACACACGACCACGTCTCCACCCTTCCTCCTGAAGTCAGTCACCTGGATCTTCGACATCGCAGACCGATTAGGTGAACGCTCGCCAACCGGTCCCCTCTCGAAACGACTCCTCCCTTACTACTATCAGAGCCTCTTCCGATCTATCAGACCTGCTGATTGACATTGCGCTACTTCTCTGCTAACCCATATTGTACTCAATGTTCCACTGTCTGAACTCTTTCAAAGGGCCCTTCGCAGCTTCTGGATCAACCGGCATAATCACTTCCTCAACATATCTCAACCCTTCTTTCGCTGCATACTTCCCACAACGTTTGATCTCCGGTGTTTCTGCCGTCGCATCTCGGGAGGTCATGGGTGAAATGGCGGTAAGATGAATCACGATCAACCATTTGTGCATCAAATTATTCCACCAGCCGTAATCTCTTCCGTTGTATCGAGGGAAAGGCAGGTACATTCCCACGTAGGAAGACAACTCGTCGAAAGGATCTGATTTTGGAGCGTTTCCTCCGACTTGAGTCACTGAATGCAGCGCAATTCAACTTCAGTCAAATCAAAGAACAGTGGAGAGAAAGATAAATGGGAGCGTACTGAACATGTTCATCATATTCTCGAGCGGATTGGCACTAGGTTTTACTCCACTCTTCATGCCTACTCGAAGCGCTTGAATCGTTCGGATCAAGAAGATCATCTCTTGAGCAGTTTCTTCGGAAACGATTCGAGGTCCTTTGTATCCTTTTCGAAAGCTTTGAAGCAGCGCCTATCGACGAAGTGTTTGTTAGATTCACACACGTCGATAGCGGTAAGGAGAGAGAGAGACTCCAAACTCACAGGCATGTCTCTGTCTGCAATGTTCCAATCCCTTTTGAACCTCGTCGCTATGCTCAATGGTCGATCACGATCCTCCGGTTCGAGAGATCGATGGGTGATATCGTTCCTCGACTGCATGACATCTTCGAGTTCTTCCTTCGACAACGGCGGCCAGGAGAAAGGATTCGATCCTTTTCCACACAATTGACGATGAACTGGCCACAACTGCATTCATCGGAAGCGAGCAGTCGTCAGTACAGCTCAATGCTGGATCTGAGAGAGCGCTACTAGCTCTGCTGAAGGGGAACGAACTCACGAGGCGTTGGTGAGAGGGAGAACAGAAATAAATGTCGAATCCGTGTTCTGCACACTTTGAGCAGCGAGTAAGAGTCAGCTTCCCACACATGCAACAAGGCTGCTCCATTTAAGGTAGTTGATGAAGTTGGAACTGAATCGAAAGATGTAGAAAGTTGAAATTCCTTCTCTTGCCTCCTACCTCTCACTTAGTACGACGTCGATATCGATCTACATCTCAAGAGACTCGAATACACGCTCCAGTACACGCGAACTAAGCAGGAGAGAGCAGTTCCTTCCTTTCCTCTCCTCCTTCTTTCCCCTCCTTTCCCCCTCCTCCACTTCCCTCTCCCGCTTCTTTCACGATGCCAACACCTTATGCTCCTCTAGCACGAGAACCACATACATCAGCATCCGATTCCGAACCGACTACCACAAGATCAATCCCTCTTCGACCTCCTCCCTTTCAAATTCCAGATCCCTTCGCTCCTTTTAAGAGGGAACGAACATCGATTGATTCGGATGACAGTAGCAGCAGCGGTAGTGACTATGGAGGCGAAGGAAAAGCTTACGATAAACTGAACGAGAAGGATGGGTTAATAGCGGATGATCCTGAAGATAACAGCGGGTGGAGAGAACGGAAACAAGCGCAAGCAAAGGTGGGTCGTCTGTGATGAGGGTATCAACAAGTGAAGTTTGGCTGATACTTTTCGTGGGAACGACTTCACAGCGCCGACGGTTCATCTTGGGAGCTATCTTCACGATTCCTCTCGTTCTGCTCTTTTCGGGATATATAGTTTCGAACGTGGTTTCACCCTCGACTGGATTGCACACATTCAAAGGACAAGGTTTACAGAAGATCACGAGGGAACACTTGGCGAATGGAACGTTTTGGGCAGATAGTGTTCAGCTGAATTGGTTGGCAGAAGGTGAGTCTCACTCGTCTGCTTCGTTTGCCGAGGAAGCTTGTTGATCCAGCGACCGAGTCGTATAGCTGGAGATGGAGTGTATAGTCAACGAACAGAGACCGGTTCAATCTTGTTGGTCGATGTGAACAAGAACACAACTCGAGTCCTCGTCGATGGAGAAAACATTCGAGATGTGAGCTAGAACCCAATCCGTTCACTCTACACTCGCCTGATTGATAGTATCTCTAACGCACAGAGCGAAGGTGCCAAATTGGAATGGTTTCGCTTCAAGGTTTCCGCCGATCTCCAATACATCCTCTTCGATAGCGACTGGACGAAACAATGGCGACATTCGACTTACGCCAACTTCTGGATCCACAACATCTCTGCCTCTACAACTCGCCGATTACGTTCACCAGTTTACCCTCCTCGAACTTCCTTCGCCTCTTTCTCTCCGAAGAACCATCACATCGCTTACGTTCATGCCAACGACCTTTACGTGCTCGAGAGTCCGCCAGTAGCAAAAGAAAGGAACGATCCGATCAGAGTAACAAGAGACGGGAGTGCGACAACTTTCAATGGAGTTCCAGATTGGGTTTATGAAGAAGAGGTGAGCTTACGCAATTTTTTCCAACAAGCGTTGCCTCCCAGGCCTGACTTCTACCTCGTTCGTTAGGTCTTCTCCTCAGATGTCACGACTTGGTGGTCTCCGACTGGAACGAAACTTTCATTCCTTTCTTTCGACGAAGAGCAAGTTCCAGAATACGAATTCCCTGTCTACAACTCTGATTGGAATCAAGGAGGAGCCGACCCGTACCCTTCGCACACGGTCATGCGTTATCCGAAAGCAGGTTACCCGAATCCGAAAGTCAGGTTGAGAGTTTTCGATTTGGAGAAATACCTTGAATCGACTCGAGACGCTGGATACCAAACCCAACAAGATATCGACAAAGCTACAAAGGAACTCGTTTTCGACAGTCCTTTCCCGGAGAACGATATTCTCATTTCGGAAGTCGTTTGGACGGCGGAAAACGAGTTGATGGTCAAGGCCACGAATCGAATCGCTACTATCGAGAGAGTGGCACGATTCGAATTCGATGAGACTGTATTGGCGGATGAAAGGATTGTAGTTGGAAAAGTGGTTCGAGAAGTTGATTTCGAAAAGTTGGACGGAGGTTGGGCAGAACCTGTGCGTTCTTTTTCTCGCTCATCCAACTAGTGTCTCGACTCAGCTCGACTTGACTGCAGGGCTCGAATATCGTCGGTATCTCTTCAACCGTTCTTCTCCACTCTCAATCGGATTCTTCCGCCGCTTCAATCCCTTCTTACCCTCCTGGTTACCTCGACATTCTCCCTTCCCCTTCCGGTTTCAATCATCTCGCATATTTCTCACCTGCCAATTCGAAAGAACCGATCTTCTTGACCGAGGGAGAATGGGAGATCGACGGCGAGATCCAAATGGTCGATGTGCAAAGAGGTCTCGTGTAAGCTGCTCCCCTAAGTATCGCTGTGACGCCGGGCTCATTCATCAATGCCAACTTAGCTACTTTATCGCTGCGAATCCTTCGATCGAACGACATCTCTTCTCTGTTCCTCTTCCAACTTCTTTAACTCAACTCTCCGATCTCAAATCGGGCAAGATGAAGCTCGAAGCGCCGACATCTCTCACTGCTACGAAAGAGAGAGGTCATTACTCCGTCAGCTTCTCGCCTTTCGGTGGTGTCTATCAATTGAATTATGGTTCGTACTACCCTCTCCCTTTTCTCGAGCTGCTCTGACTTTCATTCTGCTTGTCACAGAGGGTCCAGGAGTACCTTGGCAGAAGTTAGTCAAGGCTGACGACGCTGGTATGCTCTATCTCTTCTTTCGAGAGCCCGATCAAACCTCATTCGTTTGATCGCAACAGATTTCACCTATACTTTGACCAACAATACCGAACTTCGCAAGATCGATTCTCGTTTCCAACATGCCGAGATCAGCTACCCCACCATTTCGATTGATCCGACTATCAGTGGCGGACCCGGGGCAGAGAAAGAGAAGCAAGTTGAACTCAACGCGATGGAAATGAGACCTCCTTTGATGGATCTGTCTGGTAAAACCAAGTATCCAGTTCTCTTCCAAGTGTAGGTTTTCTCGCTTCTTGTGCTCGCTGCTGCCTCAGCTGATGCATCTCTCGTGGTCTTCGACAGCTATGGAGGACCGAATTCTCAAACTGTCACTACTAAATTCCAACGAGATTGGCAGCACTACCTCTGTACTGCTCTCGGATATGTAATCGTCAGGGTCGATCCCCGGGGAACCGGTTACAGAGGTAGGAAACATCGAGTACTGGTTAAGAATCGATTGGGAGAAGTTGAGAGGAGCGATGTTATCGAATCTGCCAGGTCAGTCAGGGAATCGCTTAGATTGGTCGTCTCACAAGATCGTAGCTAATGTGGTCTTGAGTGGACAGGCAATGGGCGGAACTACCTTACATCGATTCCAAGCGAGTCGCAATTTGGGGCTGGGTGAGTTTTCGTTCTCTCCACTTCCCTTCGCCATTCTTTCCCTCTCAGTTATAGATTCTCGCTCTGCCCTATACAATGATCTTCGACCCGTCCAGCTCACTGACATTATCTTCTCGTCTACTTCGCAAGTCCTACGGGGGGTTTCTGACGAGTAAAGTCATCGAAGCCAATTCTTCAGTCTTCCAATTAGGAATGGCCGTCGCACCCGTCACTGATTGGAGGTACTACGACTCTGTGTACACTGAACGCTACATGTCGACTCCTCAACTCAACAAAGCTGGATACGACAACAGCTCTGTTACGGAAATGGACGGTTTCAGACATGCTCATTACGCGTTGGCTCACGGGAGTGGTGACGACAATGTGCACTATCAGAACACAGCAGCATTGCTCGACAAGTTCACGGTAGCGCAAGTTCGGTAAGTCGCAGCTCCTCGCTTTTCCAATAGGCGAAGTGCTGAAAGACAGACGCTGATTCCTTCTTTGCCGATCTCACAGTGACTTCCGATTCCGTATGTTTACCGATGCAGATCACTCGATGGGATTGAGGGGAGCTTATTGGGAGTTGATGGCTTGGTTGGAGAGCTTCGTAAGTCTTTCTTCTCTTACTTCTCCCGTTCACCTTGCACAGTAATCGACGCTGCCAGTACACTGACCCGTCTCGACCTCTACTTCCAGCTCGTCGAGAAGTTTGGCGAAGGCGGAAGAACCAAATCGAAATGGAAGATCAAGGTTGACCACTCTGAGCACGACTGAGTAAAGCTCTCGTGGGTGCGCAGGACGGTTGTAATGAGTCTTTAGCTTAATCGAGGTTGTATTACTATAAGCGATGTGGTAGCCAAGATGTGTCGCTTGGTGCTCAAAGTCTCGAAGAGGATAATTTTCGTCGCAGGAAGAAGTCAATGGTCGGCTCTGTCTTCTCTTTTCCTGCAAACCTCTTTTCCGCTAATTTCGTGGCTTCCGTCGACCGTCGAATAAGCTTACTGTAACTTCGGCACTTTGCGTTGTCACTTCGTCTGACCAGGAACAACTCGCGAGCATGAAAAAAAGCGGATTTCCTCCTCTTCGCTCTCCCCCTCCTTTGTTTTCGACCGGACGCATGGTCGGTAACGGAGATACATCTCTCCGGTGCCGTCGACTTGTCTTGCTCCCTTACTTTTCGAAGGGTTTGAGACAACTTTAATCATTCGAACTGCTTGGAAAGGAAATGTTCGCTTCGAAGCTCCCATTCTCCTTTTCTCCAGAAAAAACACTCCGACACAAATGCTCGGTCAAGAGAGCGAAGACAAACACGCGAGAGTGTGCCATGCTCTCAATGCTCTCTCTCTTGCTGCCAACAACCAAAACATCGATTCACTCCCCTCCCTCGATCCGACTGACACAACACAACTCCCACTCTCTCAACACACTCCTTTTTACCATATTGTCACTCGTTTAACTCGCTTCTCCAATGTCCCCTTCTTCTCGATCCTTTTTCGTCACTTCTTCGTCACCACTTGGGAGGATCTCGGAGGAGGATAAATTCTCAATCATCTGCACTTCTTCCACTTGTTCCGATTCGACAACTAGTACACCAGAAAGATCCCCTTCTCCCGATTCTTCTCACTCGGACGAACCTTTCTTAGAGAGCTTCCACTCCTCTCCCGCCTCTCTTTCTCGACTTCGACCTCGACCTGGTTCAATATCCGGACATGCAAGATACGCTCGAAGATTGTTATCAACGAAGAGGTGGAATAGTCGATTGCTGGCGTCAATCTTGTGCACTTTCGCATTATGTGTGTTTCTATGGACGGAAGAATCAGCGAGGGATCCTCAAAAAACGATGACGGCAGTGAGGGAAGCGGCGGAATCTCTACGACAACGACAATGTCGACTCTTACCTCGATTGAAACGATGTCCCGACCCCTTTCGAAGATTGAAATACGAAGATGAAACTGGTCTCCTCGTTTACCCCGCCAAACTCGCCGACCCTTCCTCTTCCCCTTCTCTATCTTCCTCACCTCCTCCACCACCTCAACCACATCCGATTCACTACCTCATCCAATCCGCGGAAAAGTTATGGAACGAAAAGGTCGCTCGACAAAGTACGACTCTCGAAGAAGCCGTCTCAGAATATCGACGACGTTACGGTCAAGCTCCTCCTCGAGGTTTCGACGATTGGCACAACTTTGCGACCAAGAACAACGTATCCCTCATCGACGAATACGATTCGATCTTCAAGACTATTCTCCCTTACGCTGCGCTTTCACCGGAAGTGCTCCAGAAACGTAGCGCTATGCTTCAGAATACGACGGGGGAGGAACAATTCTGGCTTCACCAACACTCGGTAACGGTCGAGATTAGAGAGAATGGAGAGAAAGTGACGGCAGATGGACCAATGCGAAAAGTGAATTTCAGGGCGGATCAACTTCTCTTGTTGTTGAAGGATATCTCGCAATTCCTACCCGATCTCAATGTTACCATAACTGGTGAGTCGCATTCTTGCTCTCTCGCAGGCCTCGCCGCTCATGTGTCTATCTATTCGTCAGGTCACGACGTTCCTTGGGTCACTCTGTCTGGAGAAGCTCGAGAAAAGCACATCGCAGCAGCTTACCGAGGAGAATGTGGGTCAAGCGTCTCTCTTACACTTCTCCGCGTGCTCAGACTCACGCGTTTTCGCTTCGTAGGGATCGATGACATCGCAAGTTATACCAACGATTGGTCACTCGAAGGATTCCAAACTCTCTGTCCTCCAGATTCTCCGATTCGCGAGAAAGGGTCAATCTATGAACGTCTCGAACCTCATCCTTCTTCCGAGATCTCGTTTATCGGCCTCAATCATCGAAAAGCGATGGATATTTGCTATCACCCTGACAACCAACCTCTTCACGGTTACACTTCCTGGTAAGTTCGCATTGATCTCGCCGCCCTCAACGAACGTTCGTACTGATCACTAGCTCATGAAATAGGAACGGACCTCGACCTGGTGTACTTTTTCCTCTCTTCTCGTGGACTGCTTCGACACTCAATGCCGATTTGCTCCTCCCCGCTCTCGAACAATACGAACGACCTGTCGGACCTGATCCTGCTTGGAAAGACAAGAAGATCAACAAAGCTGTCTGGCGAGGTTCGACGACGGGGAGTGACTTGAGCATTCCTCACGCTCGAAAGCACAGTCAACGAGTTCGACTCGCTCGTCGTGAGTTTTAGTACTTCCCCTTCCTTACTACTAGTCCTTCTTACTGATGTAATATCCTGGCAGTTCCTCTCACGACTGGGCAAATCACCATTCCATTAGCGAAACACGAAGGACCAGGTTACATTGGACCAGTCGAAGATTTCACGGCATCAGCTCACGATTTCGCCGATCAATACCTCGATATCAAGTTTCAAGGTCGAGCACAACAGTGTGGGGATCCTGAATCATGTGCGAAATTCGAACAAGAATTCGATTGGGATGGTTTCATGTCTGAAGAACAACAAAATCAGGTCAGTCGCTCTGTCCTATTCGCTTTCTTCACCAATCTGACTGAACTCGCCTGCGAACAGTACAAGTATGTGATCGATGTCGATGGAAATGGTTGGAGTGGTCGGTTCCATCGGTAAGCTTCTGAATCGCTTGCCTTATCATTTGAGCGAAAATTGAACTTGCTCCTTCCCTCTGCAGTCTCATGGCTAGCAATACTCTTGTTCTCAAGAGTACCATCTTTCCTGAGTGGTATGCTGATCGTGTGCAACCTTGGGTTCAGTAAGTACTATCTCGCTTTGCCCTCATCTCCTCACCAGAACTCACCTCTCGCCTCCCTCTTCTTTTAGCTATGTCCCCCTCAAGGTTGATTACTCGGACTTATTCCCCATTCTCGGTTTCTTCCAAGGGTCACCTTACGATGGAGTAGGAGCACACGAAGAACTCGCCGAAAAGATCGCTACGGCCGGATCTGAATGGGCGCGAGATTTCTGGAGGTGGGAAGATATGCAGGCGTATCTTCTTCGACTCTTGCTCGAGTATGCTAGGATTATGAACAGGGATTCACCGGGAGGAACCAATTGGGATTACGTTGAACCCTCTTCGCAAGGAGGGGAACTTTGAGGAAGGATTTTTGCTCTAATGTTGTCTTATACCCTTTCACGCTTGTAGCTTTAGTGCCTTTACCTTTTCGTTGTAGCTTCTGTATACGTTGACTTTGTCTCTAAAACTACCCTTTCGCAATCGCATTTTCACTTTGACGACCTCTCCATTTTTCTCGCTGCGCTAGTCTCGACTTGGTAAATTCGATTCATCTCCTTATGCGACACTATGTAAAGGAGGACAACGGCACTACACTGGTGCAAATTTGCGAGTTATCTGGTTTGATCTCGTTATCCGCCTTCCTGCTCTCACGACAGCCTAGGCGCCACGAGCCATATCGTATCGGTTCCATAAACAGTC
>JGI24890J29729_1001451_pt1 | contig 10703 bp, 8 predicted proteins | sample FreactcultureFD7_FD_29729 | JGI IMG/M metagenome (IMG submission 29729)
AGTTAATGCTCAAGTTGTCGCCTTCAAAGCTCACAAGTCTTGCATCAAAGAAGGCGAGCCAGACGATCCGATCTTTGGCCAGAAGTGAATCTAAGACTTCACTCCAGCGAGCTTTGATGGACGAAAGGTCTAATGAGGGGCCCATTTAGGCAGGCTATCAAAGAACAGTCTTAGTCGTTAAAACAAGTTTGATGACTGCAGGTTCTTTTGCAATTCTTGCTTGAATTCGCGCAGCAGTCTGTGAATCTGTTTGTAAGTGAACTTCTGGGATAACCGCCCCAAGCATCGTGATCTCAAGAGAACCGAACATGGATTCTTCAAAAATAATAGAAAAAAATTGCACGAGCTCTTCATCAAAATCTCGAAATACCTCGCTGTTATTCAAAGCAAGTTTGGTTGCATGCCCCATATCGATTCGATTGCCTATTGCCGTGTTGAGAACTCGCATGCAGTTAAACTCAAAATATTCCGAACAGAGCAGGAATGCACGAATCTTTTGGATTTCCAATGTGACGCAATTCAGCATTTCTGATCGGATTGAGTTTTGAAGATCTAGGCGGGAGCTCAGTTTTCCAAGGCTTTCCAATAACAGTCCACGGGAGTCCGCCAGTTGAACGTCAACCAAATCAAATTCCACACTTTGATTACGAGCAGAAAGAGAGGTGGAGTAATCCCGATTATGCGCTCGATTTTTAGCAATTCCTATCAGAAGAGCTGATGCTCCTATGAGAATTAACCCGGGAGTTGAACCCTGAAGAATCTGATGACAGGCCTTTGGAAATATTCCAATGCTTAAAGATGCTTCTGCTGTGAAAAGAATAAGTGGTATCCACTTGAGAAATATCTTAGTTGTTACGACACTGACTAGAAGAATGGGGGCAAGTAGCCCGTTAAATATCCAAGGTATGTCTTGGAGCTCGGCGCACTGGGTGATCTGTCGCTCTGCAAAAGGCATGACAAGTAGTCCTAGGCAGGATGCTATTAGGGAAATCGGTAGTCGCAACCGACTATTCGCCCTTAGTTTGAAGGCAATAGAGGCGCATAAGATTGAAAGAGCTAGAAGAATATTTGTGAGTGTAAGTTGATATAAATAAATCACTGCCGGTAACAAAATAACGCCGTAGAAAATGGAAATAAGTGGAAAACTTCCTCGAATTAGATCAAAAGATGCGCCGCGCAATTTTTTGATTTCATTCGTTGGATCTTGACCGAAGGGCTTCGAAGCAAAAACTACGCTGTGCACCAGTTGCCCACCTTTAAGTTCTGCTTTCCAATCCCCGTTCACGCCTCTAATTAATCGGTCCATAGTCTTAGACTTTAAAGCTGAAATCATTTCTACCTCGTTCCAATTTTTCGCCATCACTTCGGGAGAATTTTCAGCAAAAATTAATTCACACATTCCATTTTTCCGGCCAATCATAGAGATTTCAACTTTCGAAGCCTGGGTGTGCCGACTAAAATTAACGAGCATTTCACGGTAGATCTCTTCGATCTGCTTCTCAATAACGGCATCAAGATCTGGAAGTGAAAATTCCGTGAGATTAACTACAATCTTCTCACCAGCGCTTGACTCACTTTCGTTTATTATTCGCTGCTCTAAGCCCAGTCGCAGGCTACTATCAACGCTTTCTAGAGCACGGATTTCTATCTTTAAACGCTTAAGGGCTTGAAGATAGTCAACTTGCTCTTCCAAATTTCTCTTTATTACTAACAGAGTGTTAAGAACAGTGCCGTGCATCTTAAGATTTTGAGAATCTTGAGAATTCAAGAGTCTAATATTGCGACTTCGAACTCTCGCTCGTTCTTCCAATTCCTCAAGCTGGAGATCAATGTCGTCGCAAAGGCTAAGGTATTGCCCACGAATAATAACGAGCATTGTTCCAACGAGTAGAACCCAAGTGCTGGAAAAGTAAGTCCCTGCGTAGGATAGATCGCCAATATCGGTGAGCGCGGTAAGTTTAAAGACGACTGAAAGCACCTGCGCAGCGGCGCAGATAAGAATGGATGCAAAGGCTGTGAATCTAGAGGGAAATGCAGACACGTACACAGCGGCTGCAACCACGATTAGTCCATAAGAAGTCCATGAGTGAGTGACCCAGGGTTGGCAAGCGAAAGGAGTTACCAAAAATATGATAATTAGTGGGAGAAATGCATATTGACTTCCAGTGGCTTTAACTTTGAAGGTTCCATATAACCAACATACGAAGGTAAGAAATGCAAAGATGAATTGCCAGTACGCGGTTGGATTATGACTAAAGAAGGCTTGAGAGTTTAGAAGAATTCCTAGCAGAGCCAAAGTCGTGACCGTGATCTGGTCGATAGTTATGAGAGCAAGTTCACGCTCACCACGCGGAGTTTTAGAACCCCGCTTAATCCAGGAGAGGGCCCTAATTGATGAGTCCCTCATCGCGTAAGACTTTATACATTTGAGTTTTTGTTCTGACATCAATTCCGGTTGTTTGGAATTTTGCTTTAGCACGATCAATATATTGTTTGACAGTACTTGGAGCCACATTCATACGCCTTGCAACTAATTCGAGTTTAAGTCCGGAGGCATACAAAATAATGGCTTTCTTCTCCTGAGCGCTCAGCTGGTCTGTTGCACTTTGTTTAGCAGAGAGAGCTGATGAGAGAGTTGGAGAGATCCATTCATCACCGCGCAATACAGACTTAATTGCCCTACCGAGTTCTTCTGTCCTGGAGTCTTTTGAGACAAAACCGATTGCGCCCATTGAGAAGGCACTCTTGACTGATTCAAAGTTGTTCAGTGCACTAATGACAAGAACAGGGACTCGATTAGCAGAAAATAGAGCAACTATCTCACCAGGCGGCCTGCCATCCCCAAGATGCAAATCTACGATCGCCAGATCAGGCTTGCTTTTTTCAATTACGTTCCTTGCCTCAAGAAAATCAGCACCCTCATAGGTAATCCGACTTTTCGGGAATTCCTTAGTAAGGTAATTAACTAGACCCTCCCGATATAGCGGGTGATCCTCAAGAACAACAAAGGACGCGCTGGGAGCCATGGTGATCAGGGTAGACATGCTTTGACCACCTAGCTCCTCTCCAATTGTTGGATGAATGGGGGTCATCCTACCAAAGGCCTTTAAGTCGACAAGGTCTTACCTTTGGTCTCTGTACAGGTTAAGAGCTGAATGGAAATCATGGTGATCAATCTAAGAATCGTAAAATGGTTCAGCCTTAGTTTGATTCTAATTTCAGGCTCCCTTTACATACCAATAAATAATTCTTCGTCAGCTCATGCCGACGAACCATCAGTGAGCATTTATGCTGACGCCCCATTTGTTCAGGCATCATATGTCCCAAGTTCCTCCCACACCATTACCGAAACTTTTAATGATTATTTGACCGGCGATGACCCGAGCCGATGCCCTGAGACGATCACAGTTGGAACTATTGACATTCCAAATAATTGCTTGATTTATGGCAACGATCCCAGATATGGAGGAGCCACAACTTTATCTTCTGATCCAACAATAGGAGGCTCACCCTCACCGTATGCAGCGGTTCATGCCTCTGGTTGGCCTGAGCAATTGGGCCCGATTACGATTACTTTTAATAAACCTGAAAAATACGTTGGCTTCTGGTGGTCTGCGGGTTCTCCTACAAATGATGTTAAATTTTATTCGCAGGGCAAGGTTGTCGCGGACTTCAATATCGATAGTCTATATACATTCTTAGGCAGCCAAGATTCTCAGTCAAAATACGACTCTTCTTGCTATTTAGGTAATCCACTGGGGTACGACACTACCTTGGGATCGGGTGCCCCATATTTATCTGAAGATCCAGCCTGCAGCAATGCTAACAGCGAAAACCCGTTTGATCCCCATGAACAGTTTGTTTACATACATGTATTTACGCAAGGCACCCAAACAATCGATTCAATGCAGATTTCTACGAATGGAAATGGATTTGAATTCGATAATTTAACAGTTTCTGATTTGGAAATTGCGCCTTTAGAAAGACTGGTGCCAGTTGAGCAACTTTATGCACCTTATCCAGTTACATATGATTTAAACCTGCCGCAGGCTTCAGATGCGCAGTGGGGTTATGGTGAGAATCTGGGAACAAGCGGCGATACAAACTTTTACGGCGGTAACTCATTCTTCCTCCCATACCCGCCATACCAGCCGTGGTCACCTACACATCTATTCACAGGGTGGCAAGGTTCTGATAGCCAAACCGTTACTCAGGATGACTCTTACTATGCACCACGGTCCAATAATGCAATAACGCTAACGGCAACGTGGATACCTTTGTATACAGTTTCATATGCACTAGATGGAGGAGATGCTTCAAATATATTCTTAGGTGAATCCACTTGGAGACCGGATGCTCCTAGTTATGGGTGTTTTTATTTGGGCTCAGAACCTATCCGATCAGGCTATAGCTTTGTAGGTTGGCAGGGAAGTGATCGTCAAACTTTTACTCCTTCACACATGAGCCAGAAGCGCTACTGCCCAAGTTACCCGACTACGGACATAACTCTTACTGCGTTATGGGAACCTACGGGCATCCAAAGTTCCAGTTCCATTTTTTGGAAAATTTCAAGTGGAGACATAACTAACGATTTTGCCTCTTTGAAATATTCAACACAATCCTCGCTCGTACTTTCAAGATCATTTGATCCTTCTTTACAAGTTTCAAATCGTGGTATTGCATATCTACGGCAAGCAACCTTGAGTTCGCAAGGCGATTGTGTTGATTGGAACATTACAACCTATACTTTAAATCCTTCTTCCGAAAATTTACCTTTGAATGTACTCTCTAACGGGACTCTTACTTCGAGCACTCTGATTCAAGGGTACTGCTATCAGTGGAGTGAAGATTCCAATGTTGTCGGTACTGCACTTGGCCCTACGGCAACTGATTCGAATGGATCATCCGTCAATTTCACACCCGAATCACTAACTTCGGGTACCTTGAAACTACCTCCTAAAATTTCAGCAAATTGGCCAAGCACTATTCCTGTTGACCCAAGATTAAATAAAGTGGATCTACCGCCACCAAGTTCGATTTCAGGGTCAGCAACTTCTGTACATTTTTGCGTTATGCAGGGCAGTCCCGGAGGTTCAAAAAGTGGCACGACTCTTTCCTTTAAAAACCAAGATTTGGAACCCATAAGTGGTGACAGCGCTTTTTCGCTTGATCTAACGGCTGCGGGATTTTCCAACGCGGTGCAGCACGTCCAGGTTTCAACTTCTGATAATCACAAATTCTTGACCGATAGCTACGTCTTGGTTCGAACCTTGCCTTCTTACCCAGATGCCATTTCACATTGTGATAGCGACTCGAGCAATCCATTTGAAATTCAACCAATTGGGGGAGAAGCGGCGATTATGAAGATTTCTCCATACGGTCTTACGCGCACACTTGACCTTCCAACCATAGATTTAGGGCATCACAGATAGCGACCCCCAATCTGTGGACGCTAGATATTTCCAGATTCCTACGCTCACATCATAAATTTGTCCTCCTAGAGAAGAGTTGCAAATGAGAATGAAAAAAAGGGCACTCCTTGATGACCGAGTTTCAAGTGAATTTGGATCACGCAAACGCCACATGCGCCCTCGCCTTTTTGTGGGAGCTACATTTTTAATAGCGATTCCACTTGTCGCCACAACTTTTGCATCTCAAGTCACAATAAAAGGAACTCAAGGCGGCGCAATTGAATTTGGTCAAGGTAACCAAAAGACCATAGTTTGTGATCAATACATAAATACCTCGGTTGGTGAAAGTTGGAGTGCCTCACCCTCGCCTGATTTTTACACAGACTCGATAATTCTCACAAATTTAGATGTGAACAGCCTCTATCTAAACTCTGCCACATCAAATCAAGGATGTGGATCAAAAACACTTAAAGTAGGACTTTATGATTCTTCTGATGCACCGTCTGTAATCGGTGCAGACACTTCAACACTAATTTCTTTCAACGTTCCAAATACGGACGGGACTATCACACCTCTTGTGAGCAATCAGGGCGGATCTCACAACATAACAGCAGTGCTAAACAACTCAAGTGAACCTGTAACTGCTGTCACAAAAAGTGGTGATACTTTGACCTATACCTACACACCAACTACTTATGCAACAAATTTCCCAATCACAGTTGGGGATTACCTAACGATCTCCGGTACCACTGGCTGTAACTACGCCGGGGCGCACGTATCAGCAATTAGTTCTGGGACTTTCACGATAGATGGAATAACCACGACCGGTTGCTCGAATGCAACTGGCCTGACTGCAAAGGTCTATGGCAAAGGTGTAATACAACTTAATCTCCCAGCATCGACGATCCATTTAGCGGCAACGAGCGTGGGGAGAGTCTCCCTCGAATCCAATTAGTCTGAACTGACCCCTAAATAGTTCACATTTGATCGTTGGAGAATAAGGCTGGGAGACCTTAAAGTTTGGATCAAAGGTTTGGGAGGAGCGAGTCATGGGTGGTCTCAATGTGCATGCCGATGATCAAAATTCAGCTTCACCTTCTCAAAAAAAGAAGTGGAATAAATCCCCAAAACTGATTCTTGGCCTTGCAGTACTGATCGCAATTCCGGTGCTCGGTACAACATTTGCTGGAAGTATCACGGTCAATAGTGGGAGCAAGATTAATTTCGGACAAGGCCAGGTTCAGGCTCTTGCCTGCGATGACAGCGTGACGATCACGCCCTATGCAAACTATTCGGCTGGAAAATGGATGTTGGAAACAATAACTGTCACAAATTTGGACACGACAACAAATGGTTGCCAAGGTAAAAATATAACAATTGCAGCGTATGACGGTTCCAGTACGACTATTTCTGCATCTGCTACCACTTTTGCGCCCAGCGCAAATTCTGGAGCAATTACTCCCTCCGCTCCAGCAACTTGGGGTGGGGCGGTGACGGTTTCTCAAACTGCCAATGCATCCACAACCGGCACCATAACAATTTCATTTGCAACCGGTGCCAACCTAACGGATACTTATACGGCGGTAAATGGCTTTACAATTCAGCAAAACTAGTTAGCTAGTAACTTGATCAGCGCTGGGGTTGAAAAGTTTCTAGGTCTTCCTATAGAAATTCAATACCCGACTACCAATCATGACTCGATGACCTTGCTTACACTTTCATCTAAGAGTCGTGGCGAGGAATCAATTTTGGTTTCCAAGCTTGGTGTCAAACGAGTTGATTCAGATCTTTATGTTCTAGCCCCTAAAGAAAGAGTGCTTCCTAAAAAAAGTCGCTTAAAGTCGATCTTTAGAACTATTTCTTTAACGATTGGCTGGACCGCTTCCGCTTTGATTTTTACATTTATTGCTTTGGACGTTGCAGGAGTTTTACAAGCCAGAGTGGTGCTTACTGGCTCTATGGTGCCGACAATTAATTCGGGCGACGTAGTCATTTCTACTACGCCAGCACACATGGCGCCTCACAAGGTAAAAATCGTTACCTATATTGGTAAGAAACTCGACGGAACACCCGTGGCGCTTTTTACTCACCGAATTATCGGGGGAGACGCAAAATCAGGCTTTGTAGTTAAGGGAGATGCCAATCCATCTGCAGATACCCAAAAGCCTAAACAGGCTGACATAACAGGCATAGTTCTCTTTACAATCCCTTGGCTTGGAAATATAACTAACCCGCATGTCCTAATACTTCTTTTGCTTGCCGGCTTTGGATTTTGGCTCATTTGGGATGCCTTCCGTGGGGAAGCGTAGATATCTTTTAGGTTTTCTTTGGTTTCTGCTTGCAACCCTATTTTCTTTAAGCACTGCCTTCGCCGCCGATATTCCAAATTTGTCATGGGAACGCGGACGTGAACAATCTATTACTTTGGGGGGAAACACCCAAGATCAATATTGGGCAATCTCTCTTATTGGACCCGCAGGAGAAGAACTGCAGCTTTCAAAGTCGAGTGCAAATGCCTCTGGTTTTTTTGTCTATAGAGCATTTATCCCCCTTGATTACCCCGTAGGTAATTATGATGTCAAAGTTCAGTCGCCTACTGAGGAAAGCATTGTTGCTCATGTTCACATTGAACTTGCACAAAATTACGATCCGCTGACCGATCCCAGATCGGTTGGAGGCTTAGCGGTACTAGCTTTCACGCTTCTTTCCGTGCTCAGCTCACAAAATCCAGATAAGAACGATTCCTCTAGCGATGATGCCCAGAACTTAGATTCACTTGAAGGCGGAAATCACGGCATCAAGTTTGGAAGACGGGGAAGAATTGATCTTCTTCGCCTAGGAAAATCAAAACTAGTTTTTACTCTTGACGAATATCGCCACAACATCGTCTACGAGTTATCCTCTAGAAGTTCAGTGCTTCGGCGCATATTTGCTGACGGCTCTTACCTGCAAGCCATCTTTGGACCCCTAGGAGCCCTCACTGCTTTTGCAGGGGTACTTCTTGGTTGGCTTTGCGGCACCCACGCCGATACCGCGAGTAACGTAATTCCGATTGGCGCCGGCTACGTCGTTGCAATATTGCTACTCGGACTTTTCGACGCCCTAGCAGGATTTCTTGCAGCTCTCACCTATGGCCTATACCTTCTAACACACGGTGATTTCACTTCAATATTTCAAGTCAGAGGCTTTCTTGGGTTACTTGTGATGTGGTGTGGGCCAATACTTGCAGCAAATAAATTAAGACCCTTGCGCCGAAGTGCCAGTCAAAACTATCGCTGGGAACGAACCGGTGACTTTATCATCCCAGCTTTCTTCATAGGCTTTGGCGTTAAAGCTATGCTTTTTGCCCTTAATGGTTTTACACATCAACATAATCCGGTAACAAAATTGTCAGGCAAAATCGCGCTTATATGTGGGGCAGCGATACTTCTTAGGTATGTTCTTGAAGAGTTCGCATCGAAAGCAACCCCAGCACGTCTTGAATATCTTAGCCCCCCTAACACGCCGGAGATTGAGACAAAGTTCAAGATACTTGCTTTGATTGCGAAAGTTTTTCTCTATCTCTTTTTTATGTTCGGATTCTTGGGTTGGACTTGGCAGTTGGCAGCGTGCCTAAGCCTGTTGCTGTTTTCTCCCGTCTTTAAACTTTTGTTTCCCAATCCACCCAATTCAACAAAAATTTTCCAGCTCATCCCGTCCGGAATTCCTGGAATAATCTTTATGAACGCTTTGGGTTTGCTAACTATTAATTGGATTAATTCATTGCCTATTTTTGCTCCCGACAAGACACAGACCATATTTGTTCTAACAGCACTCCCAGGATTTGTCATTGGCCTTTTTGGCTTGTTTGGGCGCTCACCTCGCTCAGGTGACAGGCGGTGGTACATGCGAGATAAGAACAGAGTCCTCTATCGGTTCTTAGGACCAGTTTTTCTTGCGGTTGCAGCCCTCATTACTTTTGGGGTATTGCCATGATTCCAAAAGAGTGGGAGGGCAGTAATTTCTATGCCGATTTAGGCATTAGCAGGGGGGCTACCCAGCAGGAGATTAGGCGTGCATACCGCTTAAAAGTTCGTCAATATCATCCTGATGTCTATCACGAATCAGATTACAGTGAACAATTTGAGCGAATCGCACTTGCTTACGAGGTTCTTAGGGATCCTTATAAACGCTCAGAATATGACTCTTACTTATTTCCAGATGCACCTATTCTAGTTCGCCCAACCTTTGGTGATCGTTTCCGAAGCAAAACTGGAACTCTTCTATTTCGCACGGCAATCTTCATTCTCATTTTATTTCTCGTTGCCCACCAAGGGTGGATTTCAAACCCGATCAATAATCTGAGTAGCTCGACGAAAACTACCTCAGGCAACTCAAATGGCGGCAATCGCAACCAAGTATTAGAACTTATGGTTGGTCCGCAAGGACCACCCGGACCAGCTGGAGTTGCAGGTAAAAATGGATTCATTGGACTCAATGGATACCAAGGTAAAGATGGATTACCTGGTGCACCTGGAATTCCAGGAGCAAATGGATCAAATGGAGGAAATGGAGCACCTGGTTCCCCTGGTTCTCCCGGAGCGCCTGGCCCTTCAGGCTCACCTGGTGCTAACGGTAAAAGTGTGATTATTAGAGATGCGACTCTTACAGAATGTAGCGCTGGAGGAGTCGTAGTAACTGTGCAGGATACTTCGGAAATTCATAAGATTTGTAATGGAACAAGCTCAGGGATCTTGGGCAGCGGATATGTTGATGTGGGAACGTGTGACCCCGAAGTCCACATTGCTCTTCAGTCTGACTATCTACAGGGTAATTTTAGAATGAGCACAATCGTGGTTGATCACCTCGCGGGTGCATGTTATAAAATGAAACTCAGGGTGGTACTGAAAATAAAATCTGATTTATCACCGCCAGCGGCAACTTATCAGGCAGATGATGCCTACATCTGTACCAAAATCCTTGATGATTCGATTTCATACAATCCTGATAGCGGAACTAACAGTGTCACTCTTGCAAACAACGATTGTGTCAATAACAGAACTTCTGCAAAAACACTTGAAACAGTCCTTGCGCGTGATGTAAGTAGTGGCCCGGAAGGGTTATTGATCGAGATTGCTGCGGTGCCTGGCCCATAAAGCTGTGCCTAGGCGTGATTTCAAAATCTGACTTCGCTGAGATTTCGGACTTGACCACCATTTGTAGGACGTAGAACCCTTAATTTTATTCGCCATCCTGTGGGGCTTTTGGCAGGATTAGTACATGGACGCCGGCCAACTACAAGACAGCTCTCTT
>JGI24890J29729_1001452_pt1 | contig 10689 bp, 17 predicted proteins | sample FreactcultureFD7_FD_29729 | JGI IMG/M metagenome (IMG submission 29729)
ATGGGCCGTTGTATGACCACTTCTTTGCAACCTGATCAGGTTGAATAGGCGCACGCCATGGCTTGGTGTAGTCGTAGTTGCCGTCAAATGATTGTGTCATTAGAATTCGCCAGTCTCATGGTGTTTTTGCATATGTTCTTTAGCAGCCTTTAATGTAGGGTAATAAAAACCAGTAGGATGGGATGAAAACCAAGTTCTTCCAACTGCGGTGTTAGACGCATCTACTTGTAGCCCACAACACGCCCTGTATGAACCTGCAGAATTTTTGGTCACACTAAACTTGTGCCCAGTACCGTGGTCAAATTCAGATGAATTAGTCATTCAAACAACCTCATTTGCTGTGAATTTAAGAGTGTGTGTTTTTTCTTTTCTACTTTTAATGCATCTTCGTGAGCAAGATTTTTCTCAGTGTTGGGATCATCACCAGTTTTTTCACGAGTTACTGCCCATGCTCCCTCATTGACTACACGAGAAGGTACCGAAAATGGAAGGTCATACTTTTCTTGCAATCTTTTAGCGGCTTGGTGAATTGAGTCTTGAAGAACGGCGTGCTCAATTCCTTCACCTGTAATCTTCTTATCACCTTTGGCAATGTCACCTTTAGCAGTAAGAGATAAATCTCCTGCAGCAGCATAAGGGGCACCTTCTGGTTGATTATACGCAATTCTTTTATGGTGAAGATCTACAGGAGTAGGAGCCATGTTTGATAGGTGACCTTGATTTGAACTTTGTAACCCATAAAAATCAAATGCTTGTTGTCCCTTACCAATTTTTCCAGTAACAGCATCAGATAAATGAGACATTCTCATTTTGTACTCTTCTGCTTCTGGAGANCCTTCACGAGGCGCTTCTGCNTGAGAAAGTGCGTAACTTTTTAACTTTGGATTTGAGTATGGATCGTTACCTTCACGAGACTGCAAAACTTTGTGAGCAGGCCCAATGTTNTTATTACGCATNCCACCTTTAGCAATATTAGTAANGTCTACATTTTTACTAGAACTTTGTGCTAATTCTCTAACATCGGGGTGAACCATAGCGGCTACGTTATGAGGAGTTACTTGAGAAAAAGGAACTATTTTACCAACATGTTCTTGAGGAACAGGTGTTTTAGACACGGAGTTAATCTTGTCAACTAATTCAGGGTGAAAAGTAACAGAGCCTTTTTCATGAGCATCCATTAAAGCAGCCAAAGATTTCTTTTCATTACCTGGTCTATTACGAACACTAAGTTTTGCTGTTGCTTCATACCCTAGTTCAGAACTTAAATCTCGTCCTTCTACGGCTGCATGAATTGGGTCAGCATGTGCGATATAAAACCCACCTCCACGAAGAGATTCTCCAGTTCTACGATGAGTACTTGCTGCTTTTTCTACACCTTCAACATGTTGTTGAATCGCATCTTCATGACTGTAAGGCTTATTTACTGCCCCTGAATCAAGAGCGAGTTGTGCTCTTTTTGCTTTGGACGCTACTTCGTCATTGGGGTGATCAACGTTCTTTGCTAATTTTTCAAGGTTTTCACGAGTACGCATACTATGTGCTGACACAGCATCAAATGCTTTGACTCGTTCTTCATCGGTTAAATCACCGATCTGCAATGGTCGTTGACCAGAAAGAAACTCTTTTGAACGACTAGATGGCTCCTCAATAGGTTTACGTGCCATGTTATGTCCACGCTGGTCTCAAGTAAGCCATCATTGCTTGACGACGTGCGTTGACTTCAATAGGTGCATCTGCTTGTGTGTTGGCTTTACCGTCGTTAACAAGGTGTGGAGCAGGTAAGAGTTGTGTTTGTGGAGCGGCTCTTGGTACCTTAAACACCATACCACCATTTACATTGACGAGTGATGCCTTCATCTGTCGCTGTAATCCGCTATCCATATTGACTGCATCAGGCCAAAAGTACATGGAGGCTTCAATGCGCTCGCCCTTGTGCACGCCACGTTGGTAGGATTTCTGATTGACGCGATTCTTGATTGAATCAAGAAGACGATCATCTCGACGGGATCGTATCGTTCCGAGGTAGCCGTCAAGGGTACTCCGCAGATGGAATACGGCCCACGCCAAGGCGTGTCTGATCCATACTGTCCCGTGCAACGGGAGTTCCTGCGCCACCTTGATTGTTGTAGCCGTACACTCCACCTGCACCGAGTGATTGCCAGTTCTGCTGTGGAGAGAAGTTGTTATAGCCTCCAGCCATCAGATCACCTCAATCTCTACTCGTTGACGACGGGTTGCCGTACGTATGGCGTGGCAATTGGCGCAGACCACGTCACACTTTGCTATTTCTTCCCACAGTGTTTTACGACTGCGGTTCCCTATTTGCTCTCCAATGTTAAAGAGTTTTTCTTCACGTACATGGTCAAACTCTAGTGCTGCAGGATGTGCGTTGTACCCACAATCTGCACATCCTTTTTCCATTTGATATTCATGAATTTCTTTAGTTTTTTGTTCTACAAGAGGCCGTGTGTACTTTACGTACAAACAACGATTACACATAGAGTAAGGAGTTTTTGCCTGAAGACCACCACGCATCTTAAACTTTTCAATAGGAAATTCTTGACTACAGGAGGTGCATATTTTGGTAGCCATTACTCACGACCAATTACTTTACGTTGTTTCATGGCGCGATTTGTATTGATAGTTTTCAATACATCACCAAATGTATGACCAGATGCAGACTTTTTATTCCAGTCTTTATTCTGATACTCATACTTTGTTAGGCTTCCCTTGCCACCCTGCATATCAAGGGCTCCAGGTCGATAATTTTTATCGGCGCTATTTTGACCAAATTGACCCATGTGCAAGAGAACTGCTCCACCATGTGGACCAACAGTTGCACCTTTACGGTTAACTGGTGTGTGAGGTGTTGCGTATGACTCCATCTCACCTACGGTTGTTCCCATACCACGGGCAGCGTTAGGTGTTGGAGCCTTTACAGAGATGTCTTGAGTTCTACCCCATGCGCCATGCACAGCACCAGAAACTTTAGATGCTGCTGATGCGTTCTTTGTGCGGAACTTAGTAATGTCTTCGCCAGTTAGATCGTGTGTAGAGGTATGTTCTGCCTCTGGAATTGCTGCAGTCATAAATCCACGTCCAGTCACATGCTCACGGCTGGAGTAATCAAGAGATCCTCCGCCGTGCTCTTTAACATGTGCAGCAAACTGATCGTCACTGATAGGCACGATTACTCCTTGATAGATGGCAATGACGATTGTGCGTCATCAAACTTGTACATGGTTCCTGCCGTCTTTGACGAATAAGGAAGTGTACGTCCTTGTCCCAAGGATCGGGTAGACCACGCTGTGGCTGCACCTGTACTTGTGTTGTTTGATGAACTCAAAGAAAGGGGCGGAGGTGTTTCACCATGCTGCTGAAACATCTGCCCAGTCTTGATATTGTCACCAAACTCGGACATTGAGAGCATCTTAGTAAGACTCGCTCATTCCACCATTGAAGTCAGGCGCTTGACGGCCCATAACTGATGGGATTGTCTTTGCATTACCCATTGTTGCTGATGCTTCAATTGAATGAACTGCTGGGAACTTTGCGCTGACCTTGTATGCAGCGCCCATGCGCTCTGATGCAACGGCTCCACCAGAAAGAACATTCTTACGGTTAGCCTTGCCACCAGCGGTTGGATCTGCTGCCTGTGTATTCTTGCGCGGATGTGACATTGTGTTGCCAGGTTGCGCAGAGACGTTGGTAAAGTTGTTTGCATCCATGCCCATGTAACGTCGTGGTGACTTAGCGTGTGCTGCTGAAGCAATCACGTCTTCTGGGGTTGGTGAATTAGTTTTCATTGAGGCACCTGTCGCTTCGAGATGGGATGAAGGAGCACCAATGCGGCGGCGCATCGCGTGTCCTAATGATGTCCAAGATGGCATATTGACTCCTTAGTTTGAGTCTATGATACGGCGGTTTTAGGACGCTGTAACGTGAAATACAATGGCAGAAATTGCCCCATCACGAGAATCGATGGTGGTAAATCCTGGCTTATCTGTCAGATCCATGCCACGAGGGGCAACGTATCCACGGGCAATAGCGATCGCTTTTACTGCCTGATTTACGGCTCCAGCACCTACTGCACGGATTTTTACTTCGCGCTTGTCGTAGCATGCGTGGGCAATTGCTGATGCAACGCTCTGAGGATTGGAACTAGCGCTTACTTTAAGAAAATCTTCGCCAGAAGGTGGAGTGGGTGTAGTCAATTTGTAGTCCTTTATGTCGAGTTAGTGCGCCGTCCCTACATAAAGAGTACATACCTATAACCTAGGCTGGTCCCTATACTTGCTATCACTCATCTGTTCGACTACTGCCTTTTCAACCGCATCAATTGAAAATTTTCCAACCAGTCGTGCTAGGGCGTAGGAATCTGCTGCGTTGTCATCATTGAACTCAATACCCCATCTTTTATAGATCTGGAGCAACATTTCTTGCTTTTTAGCATTGCCTTTACCTGCTGCATACTTCTTTAATGTCATAGGTGGAACCTTGAGTGGGAACTGCCTTGAGTCTTCCTCTGGAAAGAAATCGTAGATGGCCAATCTAACGGTGGCCGATAATTCCCCAAGGATTAAGGCTGCGTGACTTGCTAAGACCGTACCTTCCATAGCGATGTCTTCGACTGTCCAGTGCTCTTCGGCATACCCAAGATTGTCTGTTAACCACTCTCGAATATCTGCAAGACGTTCAATCCCAAAATATGGAGACTTGTATACCCACGTGATGTAGTTGGTGGGAGTTGTTGTGTCTAAAATAGTTAACGCAAATCCAGTTAACGATTGGTCAATTCCAATAGAAACTTTTGAGTCTCTAGGTATTGGGTTACCTTCAATCAGTTTTGTTGGCAAGTAGGGCATCCATTCGTTGTTGGACTAGTAACTCTAGTTCCTCAATGGTTCCCCCGTTGTGCAAAATCTGATCTACTTTGTACCCATCCATACCAGACTCAGATATGTGAGAATTAACGGCCTCAACTCCTGGGCGTTTAATCCTCCACAAATGACCATTTAACTGTTTTACTATTTCTGCTTCATTCCCAAAACGCACATCAGAAATTACGTAGTTTTTATCTTTGTCATCCATCTTACGAAGTGCAGCACTTACCCACACCTGATCTCCAAGTGTGTGCCTAGAACTAACGCCCAACTCTTGAAGTAAACGTCGCATTTCTGGAAAAACAACTTTTGCTTTATCCCAACCGTAAGCATGTACAACGGTTTGAACCGTAAACCCACTGTCTTTAACAATTGGATTNATTTCCCATAATATGGAACGAATGGCATCCGCAAATGCCACTCGCTCAAATCCATATTTGGAAGTCAGTATGCTTGCAACTGAGTCTTTTCCTGACTGTGCGTAACCGCTTAATCCAATGATCATGGCAGGGCAATAAACCTGCCTGATAAAAACGAATTGCTAGTAGGAATTGATTTGGAACTCATCCATGCATATGTAGATGCAAAAGTTCCTTGGTTGTTTAAAGCCCACCACGCTGACATTGCTGCAGTTGCGTTGGATGTTCCTACCAAAAACTTAGTTGTTCCATTTGGCTCTGTCACATACCAACGTGCATTCAGATAAAAACTAGTCTGAGCATTTCCATTGCTGTAGTTAGCGATGGTTGGTTGAGCGTTGACATCGTATGGTTTGCCACTTGAACCAGGATCAGGGTTGTCCGTTGCTCCAATTGATACTGCCTCTGGTAAACATGCAATAGAAAACATTGCAGTTCTATTGGAGTTATTTCCTGTTGCAGCAATCACTGCTACATCTGCAGCCTTTAGCGCAATCAAATCTGCCTCTGTTCCAGCAGGAACTTGGCAACCAGCAAAAATTGCACCTTGTGAGATGTTAACAACTGTGATGTTGTACTTAACTCGGTTTGCAATAACCCAATCAAGAGCCATCTTCACTGCGTTGTTTGTATAAATGTAAGGGACGTTAGGACTAACGATCCCTACAATACGAATAGGAATTAAATTAACTGATGGATTAACCTTTTGAATGATAGATAACATCTCGGTGCCATGTACCAAGTTTGCATTGGTTCCAACGTTTCCTGTATTGGCTGCTCCTGGACCATCCATCTTACGCTGACCGTTAGGGCAGTTGTTGTACTCAAGAATACACACTTCATCCACAATGTTAGTAAATAGTGCGGTGTTAACTCCCGAATCAATCACGGCAATTGCCTGTGGTTGTGCTGCATGAGCAGGAGTAACAACTCCCGCAATAAGTACTGCTATTACAAATAACTTCTTCATAGATCTCGCCTCATTCTCTCGGATGTTCTCCGAGTTATCTCCCTCGAAACTAGAGTGATATCCCTTTCCTGGTTACCCAGCATCATCTCTAGCAATTTACGGTAAGCATACTTATCATCGTAGTCATCCCGCAACTGGTTGATCTCTGGGTCGGTGTCAATCATGGCCTTCATGAGCGTGACTGTGGTTCCNTTGGGTGAGGTTTGCGTTTTGGTGATGAGCATCATGCTCTCTGCGTACTCCACAGCCCGTGTTGCTTTCTTTTCGGCAATCTGAGCCTGAGCCAACTGAGAGGACATATAGTCTGCCCAGCCTGTGAGGATGGTGAACATCTCAGCCAGTTGCTCACTGCTTAGGGCGGTGATATCTGGTGGTAGTACTGCTTGGTTATAAGCAGGCTTTGGAAAATCTACGCTCTTGCTTAGGACGGGATCGAGTTGCATGCTTTACACCCATTCTTTGGATCTACGTTGCAGTCTGGCATAACTTCATCTTCAATGTACTTAAGGATCTTACGTACNTTATTGAAAATAGGTTCGACTACGTCGTAGTCAGCCTTNACTGTGAATTCTTTGTAGGCTTGATCGGCCTTGAACTCGTACAAGAACACAATCTCCTGAGGAGCATCTTTACCAAACATTCGATGAGCCAGTTCTAGGTACATTTGACCCTGTAATAAGTGGCTACGAAATGGTCTACGTATATTCTTGAAGGCTTTTGCTGCATCGTTATCAGCATCTAGAAGAAGTTCTGGCGCTTCAAATCTAAAAGTTCCTGCACCTACTGACTTAATTTCAATAAGGCAATCTTCTCCGAGGCCTTTAATCCATCCATCGGTGTGGCCTTTAATCCGCAATTCATCGTCTCGAAGAGTTACTTCTTGGTATTCCATGGTCTTTGCGGTACCACAGTCATCACACTCTGGAGACACAGCAGTAGTAACTGTGTTACAAGACGCACACTTGAACTCCCCGTACAGAACGCCCATCTCTTGAAAACGCTTTTGCCACTTAGCGTGAATGTAATGTCCCTCATCAAAGATATTTTGCAATCTAAGTGATGGCTTTTCTTGAGTCTTCTTTCCACCAATCATAAGGTGATAAGAATATCGATGACAAAAATCGTGCTTGATGATTTCTGATGGGTGAAACACCGTGGTTGAGCGTGGCTCAGGCTCGCGCCTAAGAATAAACCGTTCAACATCACCAAGAAGGCGTGTTGGAACTTTCTTTGTCTCTAAAAACTTATCAAGTTCTGATGCCATGAGCCTATCTTTCTTGAGCGAAGATGTATTCTTTGAGAGTCAACGCAGTTTTACGTGACTTTTTATCTTTGTTGTATTTACGTTCTAAAGCGTTACGTTCACGGTGGCTAAGTCCTCCCCAGATACCGTGAGGCTCTGACCTACTTACTGCATCCCATAAACAATCAAGTCTGACAGGACATGGGTTCTTTCCTGTTTCTCCAAAACAATAGACCTTTGCTTTTGCAGCAATCTCTTTGTACTTTTGCTTATCTCGTGGAGGATAAAAAATATCTTCTTCATCCTGTGATTTAGGCGCTGCGCCATAACAGCGAGCGTTAGCCCACCACGGTGTCTCGTCATCGATCATTGCTTCTAAGGTTCTCCCGAAGTTCTAAGTAGTCATCTTCGGTAAGAATGACGTAGTTCTTATCATTCAGACTGAGGCCGAAGACTGGCGTTCGACTTTCCAAGATTGCATGGGTTACATTCTTTTCTAGATCGATTGCTTTAAGTGTGTAGGTTTTTTTCCCTGTGTACTTATGCTCAATGAGAAGGTCATCAGACCTAACATCGCCTTTTCTTGACCAGAATGATCCTGATCCAGCATTGCGAGTTCCGCCAATGGCTTTGGCTAGTCTCTTCTCATGCTTTAGTGATTGCTTTTGTCCCTCAGTCTTCAAGTTCAATCTTGCCTTCCTCATAGCCCCTAATCAATTTAGGAACAATGAAGAAGAGTGCTTCTCTCCAGAAACATTGAGAGCAACCACAAAATGGTTCTCCCGATAAAGTCTCTGTAATTTCGTCATCAGAACTTTCCCACGTAGCCTCAAAAAGCATGTCGGTGTATTCCTCTACACCTTTTTCTAACTGATGAGCCCAGTCTTGATCGTTAATAACAAACGGCCTTTTACTCATCGTCTGCTTCTCCCATAGGTAGGTCTGATGTTTCAAACACTTTTGTCTGCACTTCTTCTTTAAGATCTACTTCTTCTCTAAGGCTTGCAATGACTGTCTCAATTCCCTGCCATTTACGCTCACCATAGTAGTACCAACCACCCTTACGAGTGATGATCTCCTTTACGACTGCAAGAGAGGCAACTTCTTTGGCAAAATCAAACTCTCCTGGTGCACACTCTCCGCCTTCGGCAAAATAAAAATCAAAGTATGCAACACGTTGTGGTGGTGCAGTTTTATTTTTAAGTGTTCGTACCTTAATTCTTTGACCAACTCTAACTTTGTTATTACCTGAGCCAATCTCAATCCATTCATCACGTCGAACTTCACAACGAGTAAAGAATGCGTAATTTTTACCTTCTCCTCCAGGAGTGGTACGAGGGTCACCTTTCATAACGCCAATCTTCATGCGATATTGGTTAATGATCAAACCAAGGACAGGTCGTTCATCTTCAACCAAAGATCGTTTCATTGCTGTACCAACAACACGAAAGAACTTGTTGGTTAGAAGTGCTCCCCTTCCAACAGTCATTTGATTCATGTCATTCTCCATTTCTGGAGCAGGAGAAAGCGCAGGTAATGAATCAATAACTATTGCATCAATAGATTTAGACTCTGCAAAATTGATGACTGCTTGATAAGCCTCTTCCATAACGGAAGTTTCAATAACAATTACTCGTGAGGTATCAACGCCACACATTGCTGCATACTCTGGAACCCATTGCTCTGCAGCAACCCAGACAGTTGTGTGATCTGGATCTACTGCTTGGTTTGCAGCAATCGTCTTAAGAGCAAGCGCAGTTTTGCCGTGAGAAGGTTCGCCAATAAGTTCATTCCACTGATTACCAGGGAAACCGCCGCCCAAAACGTAATCCAAAGTTGTAGACCCAGAAGTGATGCGAGGGATAAGATCAGAACGGATGTCACTAGCCAAGACAACAACATTGTCTCCAAACTTCTTATTAAGAAGTGCCATGACTTTCTTTGCTTCATCATTCATCAATTCACTCTTCCGATAATGTTTTGTGGGTTGTAGTTATTTGTTGTGTCGTTACCGCGTGCTTCTTTAGCAGAACCTTCAATGTGTGCTCCTGCTAATGAGCCGTACTTACTTCCTGATTGTTCTACTGGGTACCCACAGTCCATGCACCGCGCTTTAGCGCCCTGCACCGACATGTAGTTAGCAGACCCACAATCTGGACATGATCCTGTCTGTGAAGAACTTGGAATGCGAAGAGCGGGAGGTTGTGCAGGCTGTGGCATTGGTGCCATCGGTGTCTGTGATGGTGCTGCAGGCATGTTGTTTGGTCGTGCTTGAGTAGCAGGCTGTTGTATCTGTGTGCCTAACTTCTTAGCCCAAAAATCACTCACTTGGCTTCTCCCCACTTGTCTACTGTCTTTACATCTGCAATAAGAGGAACTGTAATCTGTGGAAAGGAAATTCCTTCCATCGACACGCGGATTGCCTCCGCTACCTCATCTGCAAGATGTTCGGGGGTAACTGTAACCAGTTCATCATGCACAGTCAACANNACATTNACCTCTGGCTCCTGCAAAAAACACGAATGTGCCCTTACAATGGCCAATTTCATGACATCTGCAGCAGATCCTTGAATTACTGTATTAAATGCCTGTCGTTCTGCCCTAGATCTAAGCCCTTTCTCACTACTACGTAACTCTGGAAGATAACGCCTTCTTCCTAGTAAGGTTTCTACATATGGAGTTGGGCGTTTATTTTCTGCTANTCGAATTACCTTTGCTTTGTACTTNGCAATNTCGTGGAATCTTCCAGTAAAATCTTCAAGAAGATCTTTGGCTTCTTTTAATGACAGACCTAGTTGCTCTGCAATCTTGTCGGGACCAACTCCGTAGGACATTGCCAATACCAAAACTTTACCCGCTTTACGATTGAGTCCGACTGTGTCACCAATAGTTGTATAAATATCCCCACCTTCTCGGTAGTTCTTCATCATGATGGGATCGTTGGAGAAGGCGGCAATGATTCGTGGTTCAATCTGAGAATAGTCAGCAACAACTAACTTGTAACCCTCAGGTGCAATAAACAAATTACGAATTAACTTACCGTACTCACCACCGCTTGGAATGTTTTGCAGGTTTGGTTCACTGCTTGAAAATCGACCTGTCTCTGCACCGTGTGGTTTAAAGTTAGTGTGCACTTTTCCTTTAACAAGCAGGCTATCTTTCTTCAAGATCTTT
>JGI24890J29729_1001453_pt1 | contig 10689 bp, 9 predicted proteins | sample FreactcultureFD7_FD_29729 | JGI IMG/M metagenome (IMG submission 29729)
ACACTCCACAAGCCATTAGCGAATCAATGGGCCTTACAATAACGAGTTTTTCGAAACTATGGAGTCAGGTGAAATTTGATCTTGTTTTCTGCCTTGGCGACCGGTATGAGATGTTTGCAGCTTGCGCCAGCGCTGTACCTTTCAATATCACGCTTGCTCATATTCAAGGTGGTGAGCAAACACTGGGTGCCGTAGATGATGTTTTCAGGCATTCTATCACACTTATGGCCAGATATCATTTCACTGCCGCCGAACGCTATAAAAACAGAGTAAAGGAACTGAAAGGATCCGACAAAAATGTTTACAATGTTGGATCGTTAAGCATTGATAATCTCAGATCGCTAAAATTTCTTTCTATTGATGATTTTAAAAACCAATTTAAAATTGACCTGAGTATCCCGAGCATATTGATCACCTTTCATCCGGAAACCGTATCATACGAAAAAAATGAATTTTTTATACGTGAGCTCATCGGCGCCCTGGAGCAGCTTGCCAGCTATCAGTATATAATCACCATGCCCAATGCCGATACCATGGGTATTCTTATCAGGCAAAATCTTATTGATTTTATTTCAAGAACTCCGCATGCCAAAGGAGTTGAATCTTTCGGCACCATCGGCTATCTAAGTTGCATGAAACATTGTAGTTTTATGTTGGGAAATACTTCCAGTGGCTTTATAGAGGCGTCCTTTTTTCCAAAACATGTAATTAACCTGGGAGATAGACAAAAGGGAAGAATCGTTACAGAAAATATAATTTCATGTGGCATCGAAATGGAGGCTATTATACATGCTGTACATACGTTGAAAGAAAAACTACTCCCCTCAAAGATCGATATCTACGGAGATGGCCATGCGGCTAAAAATATTATAGAGGTTCTTAATTCAATTCGATGATTGAAATTAAAAAACATTGCATTCCCAATACCAAAACAATTTCAGACGCCTTACATCAACTAAATGATCTGGGGCAGGAGCTGACGTTATTTGTAATACGGGATAATGCCCTGGTGGGGACAGTCACCGACGGAGACATCCGGAGAGGGCTATTGAAAAGAATTTCACTTGATGAGAGTATCGAGTCTATCATGTTCACGAATTTTAGCTTGATTCGGGGTGGGAAGTATACATTTCAGGAAATTGAAAAGATAAGAAAGCGTGGCGTTAACATCTTACCTGTTGTTGACGATCAGAACAAAATAATAAAGTTACTTGATCTTTCAGAGCTCCAAACAATTTTACCGATTGATGTCGTGATCATGGCGGGGGGGGAGGGAAGACGCTTAAGACCCTTAACAGAACTGACACCAAAGCCTCTTTTAGCGGTGGGTAAAAAGCCTATTTTAGAACATAATATCGACAGGCTAATAAATTTTGGGATAGAAAACTTCTGGATAAGCATTCGCTATCTGGGAGAACAGATTGAAACATATTTTAAGGACGGATCTTCTAAAGGAGTTAATATTGCCTACGTCAGAGAGGATAAACCCCTGGGGACTATTGGCGCTATAAATAAAATATCAACGTTTCATCACGATCACATCCTGATTATAAATTCAGATATTCTTACTGACATTGACTATCAGGATTTTTATGCGAATTTTTTGGCAGCGGAAGCCGATCTGGCTGTAGCGACCATACCGTATACAGTGAATGTTCCGTATGGAGTATTGGAAACTACGAATGGACATATTGTGAGCTTTAAGGAAAAGCCAAGTTATACGTATCATTCGAATGGTGGAATATATTTGATGCGAAAGCAGATCTTAGCGCACATTCCGGATGATTTTTTTAACGCTACAGATCTGATGGAGCTGCTTATCAAAAAAGGCAATAAGGTGACTTCCTACCCCCTGCGAAATTACTGGCTCGATATTGGAAGCCCCGAAGATTACAGAAAGGCTAATGAAGATATAAAGTACCTGAAATTCTGATGGAAGTCCTTTATATCATTCCAGCTCGTGGTGGTTCCAAAGGTGTGCCGGGGAAAAATATTAAGAAATTAAATGGTAAGCCTCTTATTCATTATAGTCTGGAAGTAGCGCTGGCACTTACACCAAAAGAAAATATTTGTGTAACAACAGATGATGATGAAATTATAGCAGTAGCGCAACAAACCGGAATAAAAATTCCGTTCAAACGACCGGTAGCATTGGCCACAGATATGGCTTCTATGCAGGATGTATTGGAGCATGCGATAAATTTCTATGAATTGAGCAGTCATTCTTATGATGTAATCGTGCTGCTTCAACCCACCAGTCCGTTCAGGAGCGTAGAGGATATCGAAAAGGCTTTATCACTTTATACGAATGATCTTGATATGGTTATGTCAGTTGTTGAAGCAAAAGCAAACCCATATTATGTATTGTTTGAGGAAACAGAAGGTTTTCTGGTTAAGTCGAAGGAAGGACAGTTCGAAACCCGGCAAAGCGTTCCTAAGGTTTACCAGGCCAATGGATCGATCTATGTAATTAACGTTGCCTCGTTGAAAGCGAAATCAATGAAGAATTTTTCCAGGATAAGGAAATTTGTGATGGATGAGGTTAAATCAGTTGACATTGATACACCCTTAGATTGGGATTATTGTGAATTTTTGATTTCAAAAGGATACTATAAATGATAAATTGCGGGTTGATTCAACAGCATGGGGAATATCAGAGTAATAGCAAGATTAGATATTAAAGGCCCTAACTTAGTGAAAGGCATCCACCTGGAGGGACTTCGCGTATTGGGAAAGCCGGAAGACTTCGCGCAATATTATTATGAGCAGGGTGCTGATGAACTTATGTACGTGGATGTTGTGGCAAGTTTATACGAACGAAATAGCCTTCATGACATAATTTCAAAGACCGCCAAAAGGATTTTTATTCCATTAACTGTGGGCGGAGGTATTCGAAGTATCGATGATATAAAATCTGTGTTACGCGCTGGCGCTGATAAGGTGTCCTTGAATACCGCAGCCATCAAAAATCCTGCTTTTATAAGGGAAGCATCAAGAAAGTTTGGTAGTTCTACAATTGTCGTAGCCATTGAAGCTATCAGGCAGTTGGACGGAACATACCTTGCGTATACTGATAATGGACGAGAGCATAGTGGACTCGAGGTGCTGGCATGGGTGAAACAAGTTGAAGAACTGGGAGCGGGCGAAATTGTATTGACTTCTGTCGACAGAGAAGGAACAGGTAAAGGATATGACATAGAATTAACGAAGATGGTTGCGACAGCTGTAAGTATACCAGTGATCGCTCATGGGGGAGCGGGTAAGTTGGAACATTTTCAAGAAGTGATAAAAGATGGTAAAGCTGACGCAATAGCGATGGCCTCTATACTCCACTATGACTTTATTACACATCACCAAAGTGACATGGAAAGCCGTACAGAAGGAAATGTTTCATTTCTTAAAAGTGGCCGTTTTTCGTTCAATCAGATACGGCCTAATAATCTGAAGAGCATCAAAAAGCAATTGCTGAATGATGGTATATTTTGTCGTCCGTAAAATATATCAAAAAATTGAATTATGAACTCAAGAAAAAAAATTGCTATTATCGACTATCAGCTCGGGAATCTATTTAGTGTGAAGCAGGCGTGTGCATATTTAGGTGAAGATCCCGTTATTACAACGAACAAAGAAGAAATACTTGGAGCGGACTATGTCATTCTTCCTGGAGTAGGAGCTTTTGGCGATGCAATGCATAATTTGGAAAGTCTCGATCTTGTGAAGCCAATAAAAGAATTTATTGCATCAGGAAAACCATTTATGGGAGTGTGCCTGGGGTTACAGTTATTGTTTACTGAAAGTGAAGAGTTTGGTAGAAGCAAAGGGCTCAACCTCATAGAAGGTGTTGTTAAGAAATTTCAATCTTCTTATACAAATGGTAATGCGTTGAAGGTGCCTCAGATTGAATGGAATCAGATCTACGAAACCTCTAATAACTCTTGGCAACAATCACCACTGAAGGTTTGTGAAAGAGGTGATTATATGTATTTCGTACACTCCTATTATGTAGCTCCACAAGAGGATCAATATATTCTTTCTACAACAAAGTATGGAGAATATACATATTGTTCGTCTGTAATTAAAAATAATATCTTTGCCTGCCAATTCCATCCTGAAAAAAGCGGCAAAATCGGACTGGAAATCTATAAAAAATTTTTAAAATAAGAACATGGTGGAGAATAAGAATACGAAGGCGCGATATAATCTGCCTACTGAGGTTAAATTCTGTGTTAAATGCACAGTATCAAATCAGCGTCCGAGAATAATTTTTGATGAAGAAGGCGTTTGTTCGGCCTGCCGTTATGCTGAATTTAAAAGAAGTCAGATCGACTGGCATAAACGTGAGGAAGAACTAATCGCTTTATTGGATAAGTTCAGACGTGATGATGGTAGGTACGACGTCATTGTACCCTGTAGTGGAGGTAAAGATGCCGCGTACATCGCTCACGAATTAAAACATCGTTATGGGATGAATCCATTGACTGTCACGTGGGCTCCCCATCTATATACGGATATAGGTTTTCAGAATTTACATAATATGTCGAGGACTGGAAACTTGGCAAATATTTTAGGAACGCCTCCTGGAGAAACTCATCGTCGTCTTACGAAAATATCGTTTGAAATTTTAGGCGATCCATTTCAGCCTTTTATATACGGACAAACAAATTTCCCCATGCAAACAGCCTTACGTTACGATATACCACTGGTAATGTATGGTGAAAACGGTGAAGTGGAATACGGAGGAGATATGAAGAATGCTTTCAGCCCTACGCGAAACTACAAGACAGATCACAAAAAGCATTATTTCTCCGGCCTTGGCCCTGAAGATTTAGTAAAATATGGTATCAACGAAAAAGATCTGGTTCCTTATATGGCACCACCCAATGAGGATTTGGAAAAGCTTGGATTAGAATTACATTTTTACGGGTACTATAAAAAATGGATTCCTCAGGAGAATTATTATTATTGCGTTGAGCATACCGGTTTTCAGGCTAATCCCGTAAGAAGTGAGGGTACTTATTCAAAATATGCATCGCTGGACGATAAAATTGATGGATTCCATTACTATCTGGCTTTCATTAAATTTGGCCTTGGTCGTTGTACGTCAGACACTGCTCATGAGATTAGAGATGAGCATATAACACGCGAGGAGGGTGTTGCACTGGTTCAAAAATTCGATGGTGAATTTCCAGCGAAGTACTTCCAGGCATTTTTAGATTATTGTGATATCAAAGAAGATTATTTCTGGGAGATCGTAAACAGCTGGCGCTCCTCACACTTATGGGCTAAGGATGATCAAGATAATTGGAAGCTAAAATATCCGATAGAATAGAATTCATACCCAATACAGACATGAAAAAAATTTTGATAGTAGGGTTCGGCAATATGGGGTGTCGTCATGCGCAATCTTTACTATCTGTAAAAAATCAATTTTCGGTCCACGTCGTGGAACCTTCTTTAGACACCATAAAAAATAATTGTGAAAGAATCGGTTCAAATCCCCAGGAGATCACTTGGTATTCCGATTTAAATGAATTGAATTCTAATTTTGATTTAGCTATTATAGCAACCTCATCAGCCCCGCGATACTTCATCGTCAAAGCACTTATTGATATGGGTATTAAATTCTTTTTGCTTGAAAAGGTTGTTTTTCAATCTATTCAACAATTTAATGAAATACGAGCACTGGCGATGTTGAATGGTGTTTTTGCTTACTGCAACTTTGTTAATAGATACTTTGAGAAATATAACGATCTCAAAAAAGAATTAAAGCAGTTACAAAACCGAATTAGAATGATAGTTTATGGCGGTGAATTTGGTTTGGGATGCAACGCCATTCATTATATAGATATCTTCCAATATATTACGAATACACAAAAAGTTATTGCAAAAAGCTGGCTCGTAGAAGAAGACTCGAATGGGAGTAGAAGAGGAGGGGAGTACAAAGAATTTACCGGGACCATTTCGATGGTCAACGAGCATGCCGATGAGTTGTTTATTACCGCCGCGAAAGGTTTTTCTGGGGGCGTACTAGTTCACGTTATGTTAGATGGCAAAACATATACATTTAGTGAACAAACGCAAAAATTAAGTGTACTTAGTAAAAATACTATTCAATGTCAGAATTTTGAGATTCTCCCTACCAGTAAGCTTACGAGTCAAATTGTAGCGGATATTTTTAATGAAAACTGCAGATTAACTCGTATGCACGAAACAATAGATGCACATGCTGCGCTGTTCGAAATATTTAACACAACATTGATGGGTAAATCAACTGAGACAATTTTATGTCCAATCACATAGATTAAACAGGTATGAAACTATTACTCGTAGGAACAGGCTATATGGCTAAGGAATATGCTAAAGTTCTTCAGGCATTATCCGTAGATTTTGATGTAATAGGACGGGGAAAGGATAACTGTGATAGGTTTTGTTTGGAATTTCCAGACATAAAGGTTTTTTCAGGGGGATTGGAGAAATTCCATCTCCATGATCAGTACGATGCTGCTATTGTGGCAAGCAACGTCGAATCCTTATTTGATAATACCATATTCTTGATTGAAAAAGGAATTAATAATATTCTCTTGGAAAAACCTGGGGGCAAGAATAAAGAACAAATCATAGAATTAGCCCGAATTGCTGATGTGCAAAAAGCAACAGTTTTGTTGGGGTATAATCGGAGATTCTATTCTTCCGTTTTACGAGCCAAAGAAATCATTAAGGAGGATGGGGGTGTTCTCTCATTTAATTTCGAATTTACAGAGTGGGTTCACACAGTAGAGCCGCTTGGTATAGATAAGGATGTGAAACAGAATTGGTTTTTGGCTAATTCGACTCACGTAGTTGATACGGCTTTTTATCTTGGAGGTAAACCCAGAGAAATCGTTACCTATGTTGCGGGAGGTATTAAATGGCATACAGCTTCATCTATTTTTGCAGGCGCTGGTATTAGCGATCGGGATGCATTATTTTCCTACAATGCGAATTGGGAAGCGCCGGGAAGATGGGTACTGGAAGTCTTGACAAAGAAACGTCGGTGTATCTTTAAGCCCATGGAGAAATTACAGGTACAGGAAATAGGATCAGTAGCTGTTAATCCCGTTGAAATTGATGATACATTAGATGTGCAATTCAAACCTGGCTTGTATTTGCAGACGAAAGCATTTTTAAACAATGAATTGGAAGTATTTTGTGATATCCAAGAACAGGAAAACATGATGACTAATTTTTATCTGAAAATGAGTGGATACGGATCATGATTGTTCAATATTATGCTGACTCACTGGGTTTACCAAGACCAGGTTTCGTTGATCTTAATCAGCGCTACGTTTATTTATTTGAAAAATGGTTAAGAGAAAAGAAAAATCAAGAGGTATTTTTAGTAGATAGAGCAAAAGGCGCAGCTACGATAAGTGTCTTATACGACATTTTCAATCAGGACGAAGAATATATTAAAAGTAAAAAAGATATTTTGATCATTCATGAGGGAATATGTGACTGTGCTCCACGACCTGTTTCTCCATTTGCCAGAAAAATAATTTCTTCATTACCCTCCTTTATAAGGATCCGAATTGTATCACTCATTCACGAGAACAGAGCCTTCTTATTAAGAAATGGTTTTGTTTACCACCACACCAAGAAAGATGATTATAAAAAAATTTTAGAAGATTGGCTATTAAAAGCAGTAGATCTTTTCGAAGTAACGTACATATTTAACATTGCGCCTACAAATAGTTCTATGGAGGCACACTCACCAGGATTTAGCGCTGGAATAAATCATTATAACGAAATAATTAAAAATGTAGTTGATGGTATTAGTAATTCAAAGATTCAGTTGATTGATATTAATAAAATAATTTGTGAGTCAGATCATATTTTTGATGACCTCATAATAAAACAAGATGGTCATCATCTTACTCATTTAGCGCACACATTGTATTTCGAGCAACTTGTAAAATTTGAGTCTAAAAGATTAGGCGTATGAATAAGGATTTTTTAGGACATGCCTTTCATACTTTTGAAAATGAGAATGTTAAAGAGTTAGAGGGAATGATGGTTTATGGATTTAATGTATGGCAAATACTTAAGCATCCCTTATACTGGAAAATCCTTCTACAGGATGAAACTCAAGTGTTGAAAGATGTAAAAAAGGAAAGTATTGCAATCAGATACTACAAAAAATGGAGCCTTCAGTTTGTAAAACTCATCGACATTTTTTTATTATTCTTAATTTTTATTAAACTTTTTATACAGGTTCGAATAAAAAAAAATGTTATTTTATTCTATACGAATTCCGCAGATAAGTTGGCAAAAAATCACAAAGGAGAATACTTCAATTTTCTTGCAGATAGTTTTATTGAGAGTAAAATAGTCACTAATTATGTTTATGCAGAACGATCTGCAGGAGGGCGTTTTAAAACACCTTCGCCTGTAAAACCGGATTTTAAAATAGATAGGTTAAATATACTCTCGTTCTTCCTTAGTGCATTTTATCGCAAGGAAAAGGAGGTGGGCGTGATTTCAAATCGTTTGAGTAAAATGTTGTCGACTCATTTAAAGCGCGAACAGGTAAACTCAGTTGTCTTAAATAGCGATATCGAAAATATATTTAAATACTTTTATCTGGAGTTTCAATCTGCTAAAGTCTTTTTAAAAATAGTTCGTCCCTCATTTATTATTACATCAGAGCAGTTGGGGTATGGGTTGCTTGGCGCAGCAAGAAAACTTGGAATAAGATCTATTGACCTGCAACATGGCATCATTGACCGTTTTCATCCGCAATATATCTTTGCACCTGGAATGAAGTCAATAAAAGCGAATTTAGCAGTTCCAACGTATGTAGGGGTTTTTGGTTCTTTGCATAAAGATATACTGATGCACGACGGATTCTGGAGAAGCGATGAGATTATCATATTGGGGAGTAGTAGAATTCATAGTAACAGAAACCGAAGCGAGCAACTCTTAACAAAATCAGGTAATAAAAAAGCAATCCTGATCCCGACTCAATTTACCGCATTTTCGGAAACTATGATTCTCCTGAAAGGATTGATGAAGAAAGATGTAACGCAGTTCAGGATTGTAGTGAAATTACATCCATCGGAACCTGTTAAAAATGTGACGGAGTACAAAATAATTGCTTCTTTAAGGCCTGATCTCATTGAAATCTACGAAAGTGAAAGAGATATATATGAAGCTATCAGGGAAGTTAGACTAGTGGTGGGATTTGATTCCGCGGTGCTTCTTGAAGCGATAAGTTTGTATAAACCTTGTGTTACTCTTGGAACCAGATCTGCTCCAAAAGGAATTCATGATTTTTTTTGGAACGGGGGAGAACTTGAAACAGTAATCAGGCTAATAAATGTAATGGACATGGATGCCCTTTTGGAATTGATAAGCAAGGTCTTCGACGATTCTCTTTTTTATAATAAATGGATCGATAATCTTAAAAACTATGGTAATCGCCTTTATGCAAAAGACTACATTCAAAATTGCAAAGATTTTATAACGATGATTAATTCTTACAACTAACTCTAAATGACCAGAGGCTTTGCTAAAAAAAATTCTTTATAACACGCTTATTTATACGCTCGGCCCTCAACTACCTAGAATAGCCAGCCTTTTTGTTTTACCAATTATCACGAAGGATTTAACGACAACAGACTATGGTATTGCGGCCGTTGTAATGGCTTATACTGGACTATTGGGCGGCATGCGGGATTTAGGCTTTGGAGTAAATATGGTAAATGCCTTTTATAAGTATCCCAACCGTTGGCATACCAGTTGGCGGCAATTTCATGGTTATTTATCACTCTGGTCTGTACTTTTTTCGCTTTTACAAGCTCTCTTATTATACTTTGTCATCCCTGCAGAAGCAAAGATGAACCAATGGCTTATTATTTTGATGTACTCTATAACAAGTCTTTTTTTTGAGACTACTATTACTTTTGGTAGTCGATATTATCAATATGCACAACGACCATTTTATATGGCAACTACATCTGCTATTGTTGGGATTATTTCTATTGGATTAAACTTGGTCACTATATCATATTTTAAAATGGGATATATGGGTTGGTTTATATCCACATTTATAAGCACATTTATTGCTTTTCTATTCTACTTTTTCCCGTTGTATTTTAAGTATAAGTTGGTTCCGATTATTAAAATCAGGAAGAGATTTATTAGAAATCAGTTAAAAATTGCGTTGCCAACGATACCACATAATTACTCATCATATTTGTTAAATACTTCTGATCGGTTGGTAATGAGTACTCTTGGAATCAAAATAGGGCAGATCGGGATTTACAATATAGCCTATACTTTTGGTAATTACTTTGATTTTATGGGTACGGCCATCGGCATGGCAGTAGGACCAATCTATACTAAGCTATATTCGTTGAAGCGAGAAGTCGATCTGCGCTTAATTACTTTTATGCTTCAGTCATTTTTTCTTTTAGGTAGTTTTATACTTTCACTATGGTTAAGAGAAATTTTTCAGTTTTTAATAAAAAATGAAGAACTGCAAGCTGGTTATTATTTAGCCATTATAGTTGTAATGGGTTATAATTATAGACCGATGTATTGGGCAGTTGGAATCAAGATCAGCTTTTATGAAAAAACGCAATATCTTTGGCGTATCTCCTTTGGAGCTGGGGTAGTAAACATTATTCTTAATTTCATTTTCATACCCAT
>JGI24890J29729_1001454_pt1 | contig 10679 bp, 18 predicted proteins | sample FreactcultureFD7_FD_29729 | JGI IMG/M metagenome (IMG submission 29729)
GCCTATTAGCAAACCATCTCCTTTTAGTAGTCCTAACGAAAGACCTCCATTATGAATTATGCAATAGCTTTTTTACTAGCTACCACTTTAATTGGTGGAGTTTATGAATATGGTCACCACCAAGGATATGAAGAAGAGCGTTTAAACGTTCAAAGTGCTATTGACGAAGCCAACGCATCTGCTAGGATGACAGAAGAAAAACTCAACGGAAAAATTGCAGATTTATCAACTCAACTCTCAAAGGCACAAGATGATGCTAAGAAACAGAATGCTAAACGTGATAGTGATATTGCTACTGGTAAGTTGCAGCTCTACATCAAAACTAAAACCCCAGTATGTCCCTCCACAAATGCCCCCTCTACCAGCGGATCTGACACCTCAACCGCCCAACTTGACCCAACGTTTGCTCAATCTATTGTCTCCATCACAGATGACGGGGACCAAGCCATCCGTAAACTCAACGCCTGTATCGCAACCTATAACCAANTAAAGGAACTTATAAATGGAAGCCCAACAACTCGCTAANGCNGCTAATATTGATTTAGAACATGCTGAACATCTAATAGATGGAATTAATTCTGCTATACAACAAGCAGATTTGTCTACTCCAGAACGTTTAGCAGCTTTTATAGCTCAATGTGCCCATGAATCTGGTGGTTTTAAATTCTTAGAAGAAAACCTTAACTACAAAGCTGAGTCTCTTTGTAAAGTTTGGCCTAGCCATTTTAATAGTGAGATAGCTAATGAGTACGCCCATAATCCAGAAAAGATAGCTTCTAGAGCTTATGCTAATCGTATGGGTAATGGAGATGAAGAATCTAAAGACGGTTGGATGTATAGAGGAAGAGGTTTCTTACAAACAACAGGTAAAAAAGGTTATGAAGAGCTATCAGATGCTACTCAAATTGATTTTGTAAGTAATCCTGATGCTGTTGCTACACCCGAAGGTGCTTGTGTTTCTGCTGCTGTATATTGGGAAAAACACCGTCTTAATAGGTTTGTAGACAGCAACGAGTTTGTGGGATTAACTAAAGCTATTAATGGTGGAACCATAGGTCTTGATGACCGTATGGCTCGCTATAACCACGCACTATCTGTACTCTCCTAAGTTTTTTATTAACAATTTTTTAGGTTGAGGGGATACACCTAGCTGTATCTTCTCTGACCTTATTTGTCTATTAAGGTAGTTTCTTAACCAATCATGTCCTCCTATGTCGTAGTACATTTGTCTTTGTTCTTTACTTAGACGTACAGTTACAAAGACTCCATCTGTTATTTCAGAGATCTTTCTTGGCATCCTTAGCCTCCAGCATTGCATCAGCTATTGTGTAACAATCTTTAGCTACAAGAGTTTTCCAGTTTTCATCCCACCCATGTATTTGAGCTTGGTTGCAATACGCTGTGTACATAGAGTTTAAAGCAAGTCCTGCAAACCAATCTCTAAGCTCCATACCCCCATGTTCTTGTTTACCTATCATTGTTCCTTTTTCAGGACTGTATAGTGGTGTTGTGCTTGGAAATGCTTTCATTTAAAATGCTCCATTATGTTAATGATTGTGTCCACTACAGACGTTAGAGTTAGTACGTACAATACCCAAGTTGAGTCATCATTCATTTATAACTCCTAGTAAATAAGCAACAAAACAGAATACGGCTGTAATCCATACAGACGCTAAACCTAAGATTGCTACTAGTAACAAATAATCTAAAACTTCATTCAATGTTTTTCTCCTTGAGTTTAGCTTGTATAAACAACAAATGTCTTTCAAATTCTGGTCTATTTAAAGGTGAGTTCATGTTTACCCACATTTCAAGTGCCTCTTTAATTGTTAGGTTACGATAAGTTTTCCATCTAGGAGATTCTTCTAGTGTTTTTGTTTTTAAATAATCAATAGCTTCTTGTATTTCTTTCCATCTGTGAGTGCTGCTTTTATTTAAAAAAGTTTGTATTGTTTGTAGTGCTTGTTCTTTAGTCATGTGTTTTTCTCCTTTAAATACTTTTCAGCACAAGTTACGCAGTACAAAGCGTGATTATTACCAACTCCGCATTCAGCACAACCAACTTCTATTTGTAACGGGATGGTGTAGAGGTCTGCTTCATGCTGAAACTGTTTATCTGCTATCCAGTTAATCACACCATGACTTGCAAACGCCACAGGCTCTTGCTCTGGTTGTGCCAAGGCTTCTTTGATGGCGGTAATGGCTTGGTCAATCAACTCATCTTCATCTGCCGTAGTCTCGGTGTAGATGTATGTCAACGCCTCAAGCGCCAACTTTAATGCTTCATCTTTAGTCATGCTTATCCCCTTGCTCTGATTGCGTTATTTACATCATCTTCAGTCAGTACATCCCATCTTTTTTTATGCACTTGTCTGCATAAACTGCGATAAATAGCATCATCTGCTTTAGCAACGTCATCTGCGGTATCTATATCGTCTAACAACATCCAAAGTTTCAAAGATTTCGCACGCTCTTTCTCTGCTACCAACTTGGCAAAGTCTTCAAGTTCTTCTGTGACGATTACCCAAAAGCCATTCTGCTCAGGGTCTACTCTATCTTTATCACACGATGCTCTAAGCATCTGAATGATTTCTTCTTTAGTCATTTTCAATCCTTTCTACTTTTTGTTTTGTGCATGCTTTGCCACAATACTCTGAATAATGTCTCTCAGTTGCTGTATGGTTTCCACATTTTGTAACGTAATGATAGTTAGCATCCCAAAAACGATACACCTTACATCCATCAAATTCTTGAATAACTTGCATATTGTGCATATTGTTAATTTGTTCTTCTGATGGTGCAAATAAACTTAAAAACCAAATAAATACAAATACAATTGCGATAAATCCCACCAAACATAAAAGCCCAACAATAATTTCTTTATACCTTTTGTAAAAAGATATAGTTGATTTTATTTGTTCGTCATCATATTGTGGCTTTATGTACATTCTTACTGGATCTGTGTAACCAAAGGCGTATTTTTGTTTAGTCATACCACCCCCAGTTGATTAAGTATTTAATCCAATCTTGATCCTCGTTATGATAAACATACCAAGGGTCATACTTACAACCTATAACTATTCCTGTTTTAGTGGTAATCATATGTGCCTCATAATAAAGTTAGTCCAATGTTCTGTGTTAGCGTATATACAAGCGTCTAAACCATTCTTAGCAGCCCAATCTAAATAAGTGGTTGTACTTTTTTTAGAAAGCTTTTGGTTACGTTGTAAAACATAAAGTATAGTAATGTCAGGGTGTTGTTCTTTTATAAACACNGCTTTCTTTCTATCAGCTCCTGTCCANAATCCNTTAGTTTCTATGTAAACGTTACTAGTAACAGTAAAGTCAGGTGTGTAAGTATGGTTACTAGCGGGTATGACGTACTTAATTTTATTTGCTTCATAAGGTAGATCCCAACCTTTTAACTTACAAGCTTCTTGGAACTTGTTTTCTAATCCACTTTTGTAAACATTTGGATTATGTTTTATTGGTCTTCTGCTCATAGTATTCCAGTCTTGTGTTGGCCTTCAGCAACCAATATTTTTTTAATGATGTCTTCATCATCTTTAAATATTTTGTCAGCTTTGTTTTTGTGTTCTATCCATCCAAACAACATTAACCATGAGGTACTTTCGTCACCCACTTTCCAACATTTAATGGCCAACTGCATATAACTTATTTGCAGTACTTTTTGAGTGTGAAATTCTATTAGGTTATTCAACATTGTTGTTTGCTCCGCTGCTGGTTGTTGCTTGCTCCGCCTGTGCTCCAGAAGTGCCTAAAGGCCTTTCTGTCGCCCCTTCGTTCCCAGGTGGTTCCCAACTGTCGTTGGGTTTCTGCCATATGTAAAGTAGTTTCATATTGAGATGAAATCTTTCGTCATCATCATACATTGATCTACATTTGTCGTACCATTCTTCTGGTAGAAGCTCTGCCAAGGCTCTTTCAGCTTTAACAGGACCTATACCTGCAACACCCATAATATTGTCGCTACGGTCCCCTATAAGGCTTTGTAGATAAAGAAACTTAAGACCTTCGTCTGGTGTTACTTCTTGAAATACCTTCTTTACAAAGTTGTAGTGTTTACCTGGGATCTGCAATAAGTCCTTGTCAATACTGCATATGACTGTTGTATTGCTTGTTTTGTCTTGTTGGATACCCATCTCATCGTCTGCTTCATATCCGTCACATATGATTGCTTTGTGCTGTGTTACTAGGAACTCTCTTACAGCTTGCCAATGTACAGGACGCTCATCTGGTCTGTTGGCTTTGTAACTAGGAGCTATTTCTCTCCTAAAGTTACTCTTACCCGTTAGGTATACGCTGTATGATGTTGCTTGTGTGTCAGCTAATATCTCCTGAATCATTGTGTCTGCTCTTGATTGAGCTATCCAAGACTCTTCATCATCTTTTGTTGATGCCGCACTGCGGTATACAACAATGTCTCCATCCACGAGTGCTCTCATACCAATCCTTTCTTTCTTCCTGGTTTAGCTTTAGGTGAGCCATCTTTTTTAAAACCATGCTCATTAAACTTAAGTAAAATTTGTTCATAACGATCTAAGCGGTCTGCTAAATCTTCAATAACTCCTGCTTGCAAATCGCTACGCATACGCAAAAAATCTAGTTCAACTTTATATTTGTTCCAAAAAAACATTTATTTCTCCTATTAAAGAGGGGCCTCGATTTGGTATTTCTATACATATTACTATGTACGTGTATAAGAAAGCCAGAAAACTATACACTTAACATCCTCGAATGCTGGCTTAACAGCCCCAAAACTTACTCTTGTACTTCAGTTTCTGCCATAGCTTCAGCCATGTCTAAATCTCCTGCTGTGTAAGCTTCAAACTTACGAGCCAAAGAAATAACAAAATCAAGATTACCCCCTTCTAGCTCAAAAGGTTTACCACCCCTTGCTGCTATGTAAAGATCTGTTGCTCTAGCTAAAGCATTTTGACGAACAATAGCTCTGTCACCATGTAGTGCTGGAATAGGAAATACTTTAGAACCTCCGTAAACGGCTTTAGGAGCACCTACAGAAGCTCCACCAGTAGAAGGAGGGGTAGGTGTACCACTTCCTTTACTAAGAATGTTTACAGACTTAGTTTCTACGCCATATGTACCAGAGATGCCATCAAATTCTACTTCGTAGCCAACTTCTACTTTAGGATCTTTAAAACCACACTTAATCCAAGTACCATTTACTTTCATTGAGAAAGTAGGTTTAGTGCCAAACTTAGTGTTTACGTCTTTTGTGGATACTGATTCCACTGTGCCTGTCATCATACTCATGTTAGTTCTTCCATGTTAAACCAATTATCACCAACTGATGCTCCTGCATTGAGCTTCAGAGCCAGAGGTGTTCCAAAAATACTCTCAAAATAAACGTGTGTGTTCTTTAACGTTTCTGTTATCTCCTTTATAAAATAATCCAATGTCATTGGATGTACGTCAAACATAATGGAATCGTGAATAGTGTTAACTATACGAACCGAATCCCACGATATTAGCTTTCTAAAGATAACACCCAACATCATTGGTACTATATCTCCAGTAGCTAATCCTTGAATAGGATAATTCTTCATCTCTGTAGGACTAAAATTGTAAGTCTTACTAGACCAAGAACTATCACTGTGGTACTCTTTAAATAGAAATTTTCTTCCTGTCTCTGTTTGTAATACATAAGATTTAGTTTTTTCTCTTAAACCATCTTCTCCTATAGCATAGTGAGACATGCGTTCTACTTGAGCAGAAAATCCTGTGTGCCATTCACCTACTTTAGGATACCTAGCATAAAACACATCTACAAACTTCTTAGCTTCCTCTAGGCTACAACCTGCTTGTTTACTAATTGCTTTAGCACCAGCACCATAGATTAATTGAAATGTTCTAGATTTAAATGGTTTACGTTCTTCTTTGGTAGGGTTTCTACCAAACATAGACTTATAAAGAGCACTATGAATATCTACTCCACTAGAAATATCTTTGATAAGCTGTTCGTCACCTGTTACGTGAGCAAGAGCAACAACTTCTAGTTGATTAAAATCAACCTCAACAATGTGACCTCCTGAAAACCTAGATGTAAAGATCTGTTTTATAGGGTTATTACTGATGTTTTGTAAATTAGGGTTGGTTGAAGACAACCTACCTGTTACTGTTGCTGTATGGTTTAGTTTGCCGTGTATAAAGTTATTAATAACATGCTTGCTAAGTCCCTGGACATATGTTGATAGCTGTTTAGATAGCTCCCTATACTTAAGTAATCCGTTGATAATTTGGATAGCCTTTTTATCAAACGTATGTTTAAGCATATCATTGAGTACTGAATCATCTACTGATATTTGCCCTGTTTTTTCAGATACTTTTTCTGGATCTGGTGTATAAACTATAAATGGTTTTATAGTTACTGTCTTATCCATAAGCTTGTACTTGGTCTTACCATTCTTATACACGCCTACTTCTTCTTTAACCCTAACCTTCTTCTTACCTCCAAAAAAGAACTGTGACCACTGTTTAGGGCTGTTAATGTCGTCTATGTGTCCTGCTGCTAGTTCTTCTAGGTCTAGCTTAACTTCTACATATTCGTTAACAACTTCTACTGTGTACTTGTCTAAACGATCTTTATCTATGTGTAAACCATTAAACATCATTTCTGTTGTTGCGTGTAGAGCTTCCATCTGAGACTCTATAAGAGCTAGTTGGTTGTTTTCTACAGCTAACGCATACTGTATGTTTGCTATTGCTACAACGTTGTCTACATCCTGTACAAGATATGGTGTTAGTTCTTCTTCTGGTATTTTGTCAGACCCCAGTCCTGCTTGAAAATACTTCTTTATCTTATCGTCTTTAACTGGTAGACCATACTTAATACACAGCTCATCTAAGCTTGAGAACTTAGATTGTTGTGCTGTAAGAATGTACTCAGCTAATTGTGTGTCCCATATTTTATGTGATTGAAACTCTTGTTTAAGTACAGTACTTTCTTTATACAAATACATTAAATCAAAAGATATGTTGTGACCACAGAACACATGTTCTAAAGGAATAAGTTTTACATGCTTTATAAAATTATCCGCAACATAAGTCACATGTGTTCTAGCTGATCCTGTCCATCCAAACGCTANTACACGNTTNTCTGGGTGCATAGGATGAGCTAATCCTATTTCTTCGTTGGCATTCATTGTCGTTTCGACATCTATGCCTATAAATGTTGGTATGGTCATGGTTTTCCATACTCCTTTCTTTGTTAAATTTGTTGTTCTTCAAGTTTATTTAGTTTGTCTATTTTCTCTTGTTGTTCCCTCCCTTCTTTATAACCTTTACCATAACCTTCAATATGTATGTTTGCTATTAAGTCCATTACAAACTTATCGTCATAGCCAACATCATTAAATACTTTTCTAATTAAATGATATGCTTCTATTGTTGTCATTCAAACCTCGCTCTAATTGGATCAATTGTTATAAGATATTGCCCGTGCCTTTCTGATTCCATTTGTTTAGAACCCCCACCAGGCAATTTGTTCTTAGGAACATTTAGGGTTCTAATGATCTCCTCTTCGGGAGATTTGGGTTCTTTGTACTTACCAAGTGTTATGACTACATCTGCTTCTCCTGGCTTGTCTGTCTTAGAACCTCTAAGAGCATCCAATCCAATAAAAGGTGGGTCTTTCATATCTACTGCTGTTGCACTTAACTGTGATGCAGCAATAACTGGACCATATGATCTAGCTAATTCCCTAGCCCACTTATAGATTTTACCTAGTCTAATGTCTTCCCTGTCATCTGCTTTAAAGCCATCTACTTTGTCTAGCTGGTCAAATACTATAAGTCCTGGATTAACTTCTCTAAACAATGTTTCTAAGTCTCTGATGTTGTTCATGTCCTTAGTAACACGGATCTTGTCTTTGTTACCACCCATTAAAGTTGTGTATTGTTCCATAGCTGCTTTTGAATCAGCTATGATAACTTTAGACTCTTGTCCTAGCGTAGCTTGAACAATTCTAAAGAATACAACTGTTGATTCTTCTTCATTGTTGACCCACACAACTGGTCTGTCTTTAGGTAACTGCTGTGCAAGATAACTAACCTCACTAGCTAAGAACGTTGTTTTACCAACTTCTACTCTAGCTGCAACAATAATAAAGTTGCCTGTACGAAGAGGACCAAGAGAACGATTAAGAACATCAAGTCTCCACTCATAACCACTAGAGCTGATACGATCAGCAATAGCAGATAAGTCAGCAGATACAAACAACTCATCTTTTTCTATGTACCTTTCTACATCTTTAAGGGCGTTGGTTGCTAAGATATGTACGTGTTCAAGATCACTAGAACCTTCTTTGACCTTCTCACATTCTTCCATGATTAAAGCTAAGTAGTCTAACTCTATGAGAGTTTTAATTACTTCTTCATGTGCATGGTGTGGAACAAACGTCTTTGCTTTAGTTAGCGTCATACGAAGCTTGACAATAGCATCGTCAGTTAATCGTTTGCTTTGGTCTGCTATAAGAAAAGCAGAAAAACTATCCCAACTGAAGTCAGAGACTGTTGGAAATGTTTTGTGGTATTTCTCCATTCCATCAAGGATGATGTTGGTTTCTTTAACGACTACATGTGGTTTTATGTATCGTCTGTATTTGGCTAAATTTTCTTTGCTTTGAGAACAAAGATAAAGCACATCGTAATCCATTGGTATCCTTTAGTTAAGATAAGTTTGTAGCTCTGTTGGAGTACATTCTTTCGGTTCTTTGTCTAGATCAAATATAACTATATTTGTGTTTTGTGGTAAAAAATGGTTTAGTCCTTTATATATTTTTTCTGCTCCTTTCCTTCCTGCTTCATCTGGGTCTAACCAGATAATGATTGTTTCGTAATGTCCCCTCTCTATGTCAAACAATGCTTTGTCTGACATAGATGTTCTTAGTAACGCCATAGAAGCATGTGTTGTGTTAAACCCCACTCTCCAAGCACTAAGATAGTCTTCAGTAATTACCAATGTCTTTGTTGTTAGTCTGTTAAACCAAGCAGGATCACCATTGCTTAGTTCACTGACATAATGTGTTGTGTACTTAGGAGTACCTTCTTTAGGTAGCAGGTTTCGTACCTGCCAACCTAGCAAAGATTCATCAGGACCATACAGTGTCAAAGCTACAGAGTCTTTGTCTTTAACACCATTAAAACAATTTTTGTTACTGGCATCACAGTGGTAATTAGTTAACCAAACAAAACCTTTAGGGCTTAAAGTAGCTAGACTACTAACAGAGAATTGTTCTTTAATGACTTTAGCTGCTGTTGTTTTGTTTAGCCATGTTGATAACCTGTTCTCATCTTTGGCGTAGCCTTTGTCGTTGCAGTGGTGGCAGTATGCCACTAGTCCTTTGTCTGTTCTTTTGATGTACAGTCTACGTTTGTTGTCTACACCTGCTTCGCAGCCTGTGTGGTTAACGTGTACCTGCTCACCAATGTTACTAGGAGCATTTGCTACTATAAGTTTTCTATCTATCATTTGTTATCTTTATTAAAAACACAAAATAAATAGCCCTATCCGTAGATAAGGCTATATGGTTTTATGCTTTAAGAGCTAGATCCGTATACTTTGTTGAAGAGTTCGTCTGCTACTTTACGTTGTGTCTCGTTAAGTTTGTTAAGAAAAACTAATGTATAAGCTTTCTTTAATGTACAACCTGCAGATACTTTACGACAAATACTAAACAAAGATCTAGGAGATATTGTTAGATTAAATTGATTAGATTTGTAACCCTGTCTAATAAGATTAGCTAGTTTAACAAGCTCTTTAGCTGACTTTTTAGTTACAGTCTCTTTCCATTTATTAACTAACATCTTCTCTTCGATAGATGGGTGTAAATAATCAATGTAAACTGCTGTACCAAACCTATCAAGAGTTGCAGAATTTTGTACGTTAGTACCTGCATGAGCACCTGATTCATCGCCTTGACCTTGAGTATTACCAATAGCAACAATGCGAAAATGCTCGTGAGGAATGATTTGTTTGTCTTTGGTACTACCAGGCATTTCTTTTAAGAAAAGCTTACCATCGTCCTCTAAGAGCCACTGTAGACCCATAGAAATTTCTGGTGGAGTCACATCCCACTCGTCCCATGCAAATACAGCACCATACTTAACAGCTTCTGTAACAGCACCATCTACCCATATAGTAGAACCATCTTTAGCTGTAAGCTGACCAAAAATCATAGATGAGTCCATGTCACCTGTGCAATTGACTCTAACAAAAGGTCTACCTGTAAGAGCACATAACTGTTCAATCAAACTAGATTTACCTGCACCTGTAGGACCATAACAAAGAATTTTCTCGTTAAGTTCCCAAGACATAAGAATATTACTTGCAAGTTCTCTATCTATTACGTAGTCTTTATCAATCATAGGAATAAATGAAGATATACGACTATCCCAATCATATTCTTTAAAAACTGTTACTCCAAAATCTTCTGTCATAGGTATAAGATGATCTCCTATAACATCAGAAAAATAAACTTGNTTAGGACCAAGAGCTTTTTTACTAGTAACATCTTTAGACATATCTTCTGCTAATTCTTCTAACATTTCTAAGCCCTCTTTTTCTCGTACTGTTGGTACATCAGATGCTGGTGGTCTACGCTTATCTAAAGCTTCTTTCAAAGCTTTTTTGACTAGGTC
>JGI24890J29729_1001455_pt1 | contig 10640 bp, 25 predicted proteins | sample FreactcultureFD7_FD_29729 | JGI IMG/M metagenome (IMG submission 29729)
CCGCGGAATCGGGCTTCGGGGGTTACCCGGTAGGGGTGGTTGACCTGCGGCGATGTGCGTCGGGACTGGTCAGGACAGCGCGCCTGGGTGCCGCTCAGGCTCTCGGTACTTCTTCGCATTGAAGGCGCGTAGTCCGATGAGCCGTTCGCGCTCTGACTTCACGTGATGGCATGGCCCGCATAGCCACTGCATGTTCGAAGGATGGTCCTCGCCGCCGGCTGCCAGGTTGACGATGTGGTCCTGGTAGAAGCGCACGCCCTGAGCGCCACAGGCCGCGCATGATCGTGGTGGGTTGCGCTTGCGGTGCCGGTCCTTGGTGGTGGTGGAGCGTCTAGTGCTTGTGCCCATGGCCATCGGTCTCGCCTGGCGCGTGTCCAGGGCGAGCACCAGTAGCGCGCTGGTGGAGGTTAGAGCACAGGCCTTTGACGATCTGAGGACCCACATGCTTGCCCAGCTCCATGACGCAACGATCGAAGTCACCGGGCTTGCCCCAGCCGATCTTGGCTGCGCCTTCGCCTTCTGCCCAGTAGGCCATCAGCTTCTCGGTGCTTTTGGCATCGCCTGGTGTGACTTCACGTCCTGCGACCATGGGTCAGCAGCCCTTGCTACCGGACTTCTTCGGCATGGCCTTGGGCATGGCCTTGGGCATCGACTTCTTGGCGGCCATGCGAACTCCTGAAATGACGAAAGCCACCCGATGCTCGGATGGCTTAGCTGATCGTGCGCAGGCTCACGCGCACATGTTCAGGCTCATTTTTGCCGATTCTGCTGGTCGCGTCAAGTACTGGGTGGGCGTGTCCTGTTTCATAGCGAAATTGTGTCTGTGTGTTCTGATATCGCCGCGGCATACCGCATGAGGCAGTCGAGCGTGCAGGCGTGTGCGAGTAATTCGTCGGCTTCGTAGACGCTGAGCCATGTTTCGGCGAGGAAGCTGTCGGCGCGCACCCATGAGTCGCAATCGTTGGCGTCACAGTGCCAGGCGATCATCGCAACTCTTCGGGCGGCATGTATTCGCCGTAGGTGCCGAGGGGTTCGTCGCGTAGCGCCGCTTCGTTCTGCTCGTCGGCGCGTTTAGTGAGTGTTCGCGCGATGCGTTGGCGGTAGCGGCGCCCGTTGTCTTTGTCCTCACCGATGGCGACAGCGGTCAGTGCGATGACGCCAATGAGGCAGACGGCAACGATGAATCCCCACATCATCGTCCTACTTTCGCATGACGTGGCCGCCGTGCGCGAGTGTTTCTCACGTCGGAGAGCTGCACCATGATCACGCCTCTGGCATTGTGACCGCGGATAGGCACCTGACCGTCGCGAATCCACCGCTCCAGGGTTTTGATGGGCACAATCTCCTCAAGCTGTGGCAGCACATAGTCGACCAGCTCGCGCACAGTGAGCAGCACTGCGCCCGACTCATTGAGTAGTTGCTCGATGACCACGCCGATGTCATGAGTGCGATGGCATTGCGAGCAGGTCACCTCTTTGGCCGTGCGCTTGGCGGTCAATGCGCGCCCGCATCGCGTATCCCGCTCCCCTGCATCACGTCTGGCCTGCATCACCTCATCGGGTACGGGATCAGTGATGCATGGGCCGAGCAGACGCGGTGGCTCAGGTCGATTGATGGCGCGCTCAATGTCCTCCGACACCGTGATGATGTCCGACAGGCATTCGCCGGCCGCTTCATCGGCTGCAATCGCATACACATGTCGGCTCATCCACTGGCATACCTGGGCGTTGGTATTGAGCAGCGGCGTGTCGATACCGTGCTGCTCGGCTACGTGGCGCAGCCAAGTGGTGAGCGTGTTACATGCATCGGCGTACAGCTCGCTCGCCTTCGGGTTGTATCGCATCGGTTGCTCATCGCCACGGTGCCGGCGCTGCGGTGTGCCCAGTCGCGTACGGCCGAGCACCGCGTCTTGTAGGAAGCCCAGGAGTCGCGGCAGCCCGTCGAAGAGTTCGCCGAGTTCGTCGGTATGTGGCCGGCATAGGAACAGTTGCGACTTCGCGCCGCACGCTTGGCATTCGCTCACGGCTTTAACCGCCTTCCGAGATGGATGAGACGCCCGGGCAGGTCTGCTCCGGGCTGGATGTGGTTGTGGCACAGGACGCCCTTGGGTGCGCCGCAGCCGTCGCAGCGTCGAGTCAGTGCTTCCTGCACCATTTCGCTGTTGGGATCAGTCAGTTGTTCATGCAATGCCATTACGAGGCTCTGAGAGCAACGCTCGCAGACTTTTGCGTCAGGTCTGGTGTCATTCATCGTTCGCACACTCTTCGTCGGCGAGAACTGCGCTGGCGCTGAGAAGTCGCAAACCGCTGGCAACTCCGAGGAGGACCGAGCGGACGGTGGTGTGTCCGGATGGGTCGATGCTTTTGAGGTCGGGCAGTTGCACGGCGACGGTCTCGACTGCGCGTACCGCGGCGCCCAGGCCGTAGCGGTAGCCGTCAAGGAATGCTTCGCGCTCGCCTTGCTTCACGACTTCCAGCCCATCGTCGCGCGCACCATCGCCATGCCTCGGCGTGCGGTCTCGGTGTGGTCGACGTGATCGCAGACCTGGCCGCCGACATAGCCGTCGTCATTGCACAATCTGCAGCGGCTGATGCCATCACGGCGGGCCTGGATGGCGATGCGTTCGGCAGTCTCCTGGACCTCGCGTGCACGGCGTTGGAGTTCCTGGCGGCTGGGAATCGGTGCCGGATCTTCCCCGTAACGGTCAGGCATGAGCCAGCTCGACATTCGGGTGGTCGCACTTGCGGGCTGCGTTGTCACCGACCTCGATGACGTTGGTGCCGTGGCAATCCGGGCAACTGTCGGCGCGCAGGCGCTCTCGGCGCTTCATGCGGAGCTGGTCACCTTCGCGTGCAGTCTCCTGGGCTCGGAGCCACAGTCGGTGGGCCTTGCAGACGCCGCAGGGCGTCTCTGTTCCATTCGGATGACGAGGGCAGGGGGGAGGGCAGGGGGGAGGCTCGGCGCTTACTTGCGTAAGTTCCCCCCCTGAATCAACCCAAGTAGTTAATGGGTTGGGTTGGGTTGGGTTGGGTTGGACCAACCCAAGGACATCCGCGTTCCGGTCGGCGTCCGTCACACGTCCTGTCACGCGTGACTGGTCCTGTGAATCTTTGTACGATTCGCGCGACTTCTGTTTGCGGGCGCGGGCATTGGCTCGGGCCTGCTCGACGTGGTCCTTGGTACATTCGGGCTTCCAGTCATGGAATACCCAGCCCTTCTCATTGCCGCGCGATCCGCTCTTCCAAAGCTTTGCATCGACCAAACGCTTTGCCAGCGATAGACCACGCGGGTGCTGCTTGACAAACCATTCCGGCACAAAGCCATCGGTCAAATAGTTCATGCAAAACGATCCAGAAAGGGTCCAAAGTCCGACCGCAGCAAGACCTGCTTTGCGGAACTTTGGATGCGAATGAGCACCGTCATCGACCGGAAACCATGACATTTACTCGGCTCCTTGCCATTGATATCTCGGACAAATACACGGCTTCTCGGGCTCATCTTCGGCTCCGCACCAGCCGTCATCGGTGTCATGATCGACCGGATCGTGGCCGCATTCGCAGGCGTTCATGCGACCACCTCGCTCACGCTGAGGAGGTAGCGGAGGGCAGCGGTGGCTTGCTGTGGGCAGACGCCGTTGCCGACGATCTTCAACTGCTCATTGCGGGAGATCCCGATGTCCGGGTCGGTGACCCACCCGAACGGCCAGCCCATCATCCATTCGCTGAATGCAGGATTCAGGCGTGGTTTGCCATTCCTGTTCAGCTCCGTGGGTGACGGGGCGGGGCCGGCGATCTGCTCCCAACGGCGGATAGCGGGGGCGTACTTACCCCACTGCTCCCGTGCCAGGACGAAATCAATCAACTGCTGAGAATGGCCTGCCCTTAAGGACGGGTGTTGGCCCCCGCCCGAACCATCAGAAGCATTCGGCGTCGGCAACAACGTCACTTCCGCGTTCAGCGGCAACGTGTTCCGCTCAAACTGCGACGGGCCAGCCGTGTTTGAACCGTCCTGGGTCGTCGGCGTGGGTAGGAGTTGCACCGCTATCGCCAGCGGCATTCCCATGCCGTTGCCGTTTTTTAGCCGCGCCTTGACCACCTCGCGGCGTGCCAACCACGTTTCAGTTCCTTCGCCGTCGTTTGCGTTACATGCAGAAGGCGTCGGCAGTAGTTCTACATCAGCCCGTGTTCCACGATGATCGCCAGATCGGTCACTTGTGTTCTTCCCGGTTTTCTCCGCAGGTGTTCCTCCGGCGAACTGCCCGACTGCTGCGCCACCGGAGAGGGAAGCAACAATAAAAACTCGCTCCCTGCGGTGTGGTGCCCCGACGCTTGAAGCGGAAACAGTTGTCCATTGCGCGTCATACCCGAGGTCGGAAAGGTCTCCGAGTACGGCTCCGATTGCTCGGAGAACAGGTCGATCTGCCCCGTCTCCCACAACTGGGTCTGCGGATTCCATGTCGCGATGTGCTGTGGCACTTAACAAACCCCTCACGTTCTCAATGACCACATACCGGGGTGAGTGGATGCCGATGATGCGTGCCATCTCAGCCCACAACCCGGAACGGCTCCCCCCATGAATGCCAGCTCGTTTTCCTGCCAGGGACACGTCTTGGCAGGGGAACCCGCCGCAGATGATGTCCACCCGGTCGGCGGCGTTCCAGTTCGCTTTGGTGATGTCGCCCAGGTTGGGTGCGCAGGGGAACCGGTGTGCCAACACTTTCGACGCAGCTGGGTCAACTTCGGATTGCCAGACCACTTCGCCGCCAAAAACGTGCTCCACGGCCATGTCGAGACCGCCGGCACCGGAGAACAGCGACCCGATCCTCACAGGACCGTCACGTGAACATGATCGAAGTGATGCGGCACCCGCCAGAGCACATACTTGACGCCGAACCGGCTTGACTGACTCCGGACGTCGGCGGCGATCGCGTCACCCAGTCCGATGTCGGATCCGATCATGATGTCCAGGGCATGACCGCTCGGATGATCCGGTAGCGCATCGGGTCGCACTCCCCCGATCGCCTTCACGCCGGGATAGGTGGCGGCGATGTAGTTCATCAGGGCCACGGCGTTCGGGCATAGTCCCGACACCCCGGTCTCGGGTACCGCGCCGGCAGCGGGTGCCGTTGCCATGGCGACAGCAGCCAGGGCGATCAACGTGCGCGTCATCCATGCACCTGCCACGGCGGAATGTGGTCGTCATCGCGCTGCTCCTCGGCATCGAACATCGCCACGTCGACGGCGTGCTTGATGTCGCGCTCAGCCTCCAGTTCGGCGTCACTCGGGCCGGGTTTGCATTGGATGGTCGGAAAGTCGTCGAACTCACTCATCAGCAACCGCCAGTTCGATCACGAAAGTCGTTTCGCCTAGCGCGCGCAACACTCGACCAAGCGTCTCTACCGACGGCGCGTTGTAGCCGTTCTCAATATTGGACAGCCGACTGACGTGAAGCCCAATCAGGGCAGCCACATCCTTCTGTCGCAGGCCCTTCTCGTGCCGAATCTCTTGCAGCCGTTTGCCCACCCACTGAGCAATCGGGCCACCTGATTTAGTTGAATTGCGCTTCGGGATAACCATCGGCGGCCGATGTCGGTAACGCGGCTTAGTAAGTATTCGACTCACAGGAAGTTCTCCTTGGGAGTGAGTGTCACCTGGCGCAGGAATGCCACAAGCTTCTCGTCGCGGTCGTTCTCACCGCATTCGCAGCTGTCGCCGAGGAATGCCTGCACAGTGGCCAGCTGGGCGTGAACGCCGGCGCGGGTGACCTTGTGCTGAACGAAGGGCAGCGTCGGGTCTAGTTCTGCGGTGTCGGCGAGCAGCTTTTCAGCCATGAGGAAGTGGTCGGTCATTCCAGCTCCGAGCGCAGCGCTGCCACGTTCAAGATGTCATTGACCAGATCGGTCAGCGTTCCAGCCTTGCGCGCGGCGTCGAGCTTGCCGACTGCCTCGCGCAGCTCGTCGTCAAGGATGGCGTCGGCGCCAGCTGGATCGGTGCGACCAACGAGATCAGCGATCACCACCTCGCAGTCCGCGAAGTCGGTGCACTCAGCCTCGGCCAGCGCGGTCAGTAGCGACTTCTCCCACTTCTTGCGGGTCGGTGCTGTCATTGCCTTGGCGGCGGCGGGCAGTTCTTCGTCGTCTTCTTCCTCGATCTCGTCACCGACGATCTCCGGCTCGACTACCGGGGCGATGGCTGCGCGCAGACCATCCACTCCCCTGCGCGTGCTGACAATCATGCGCGGCGCAGCCTTGGGCTCCAGTTCCAGTTCCTCGCGGGCGTATGCGATGCCGAGTAGGACATCTGGTGCGATCTTGCGGCACACTTCCATCGCGGCTTTGGAGTAGAGCATCTCCTGCGGATTGGTCTGATACTTTTTGTTGGTTGTGTATCCGGCCCTGCTGGCGCGCTCGGTATCCCAGGTCGAGACCTCGGTCTCCCCGGTCTCGGGGTTGCACGCCGATACGGTGACCGACTCGTCGGTGGATGCCACGGTCTGCACGCGGATGCCGTGGCGCTTGACGAGCGCGACGGCGGTCCGCGCATAGATGGCCGGTGCACCGTGGACGACGAAGATCTGCTGCAGCGACTGAATCGGATTAAGTCCGATCTCTGCGCCATAGAGGATCGCAGCCGCGCCGTTACCGGGCTTGCCTTTGTAGATCGCGGGCACCAGGTCGGTCTCACAGAGCGCGTCAGCGAGTTGCTTGGCGGTGGTCATGGCTTGCGCGTGGGCCATGAGCTGACCGATCGCGTCAGACTGGGCCGGTCGCTGCGCGGGCAGGATTTCGATGTCGCTGGTGATGTGGTCGACGGTCATGCGATTACCTCCTGGGTAAGTTCGTCAAGGTTTTTAGTGGCCAGCGCCAGGGCGACGCCGCCTTTCGCGTGGGGGCGGCGGTCGGCGATCTTCACGTCGCCGCACATCGCGGTCTGGGCATTGCCCATGAGGTCGAGCAGTCGAGTCTTGGCTTCGCGCAGTTCGCGCTCGGCATCCTTGGATGCTCGGTCGCAATCCAGTACCCACGTCGCTGCACTGATATCAACCTGGACGACGTTGCCGTCGATGTCGGGATGCAGTGCGCGCACCGCCTCATAAGTGGCCACGGTGTCGTCCAGTGGCGGCGGGGTGTCGTCAGTGAGTGACTCGTAGAACTCACGGCACCGTTGATGGATGACGGTGGCCACCTGCTCGTCGTACAAGATCGTGTACGAGTGCGCCTCAAAGAATGGGCCGAGGACCATGAGTTCTGCCGGGTGATCGGTAAACCCGGAGTACGCCATCTGTGCCATCACCTGCGCGACGTAGTCGGCCGGCGCTGCGTCGGTAAACTGATCGCCCCAGTCCTCTAGCTTGCGGGCGGTCTTGAACTCGACCACTCGCCGTGCTCGGCCTCGCCGTGCTCGACGGTCAAGAGTGACCGCGGCCGGATACCCGAACTGCTCGGTGGGCACGATGTACTGCACCTCACCTGGCGAGAGCTGCCAGCCCGGGTTGCGGCGCTTCCAGATGGATGCCATCGCAGGCTCGAAGTCGTGGCCCAGGGCGAAGATCTCCGATGGCGGTGCCGGGTCGATGTTGCCCTTCATGCGATGCCAGAGCCGGAACGGTGACTCAAAGCGTGAGACGCCGAGGATGGCGGCAACCTTTGACGGACTGATGAGTGCGGCGTGCTCCGTTGATCCGGGTGCGATGTAGCCGTCTTGGCCGGGACTGCTGCTCATTGGCGGTTCTCAATCCAGGTGATGACCGCGCAGCCGATCGCGCAGGCAGCGACGACTGCGCTGCCGATGAAGAAGTCGCGGGTCGAGGTGAGCAGGCTTGCCGATGCAACGATCAGCGCGCCAAGCATCATGAGGATCAGTGCCGAGCGAATGTGGATCATGCGGAGACCTCCTCGTCTACCCAGCGGTAAAGATCGGGCCGGATGGCGGCCAGGCCGCGCAGCACTTGCCGCCCAGACATCGGGCACTGCTGGTAGCGCGAATCCGAATGGGCCTCGACAATGCCGTCCTTGACCATGACCCACATCCGTTCCCGGCACACCGGGCACGTCGCCGAATTGGCCAGTGGAAGCTGATCTTTGATCCGCTCAATAGATCGCTCGGAAAGTTGTAGACGTTCAGCCACCTGACCAGTCGTCAGCTTGTTGGCGGTGGCCTGCGCCCAATGCCAATCGGTTGCGGTAAGCATCCGGGGCGCCAGGCGGCGAATGACCATCTTCTTCTCGTCCGACGTCAATGCCAGCGATGTGCCTTGGCAAACCATGTCCACGGCCAGCCAGTCGATGTACCTCATCGCGCAGGCCTCCAGACGCCTGCTGACTTCTTGCGGTGCTCGGTTCCGATGGCACGCGCGCGGCCTTCGGGGACAAATGGGCCGACGTAGCCGCAGTCCTCCTCCAAGCACACCGGCTGCCAGTGATCGCGCAGCACTTGGGAATTACTCTTTTGGACCGTGACGATGTGCCCCTTGCCGTAGAGCGCGTCTATCAGCTCATCGAAGCGGCGGTTCATGCCGTCACCGCCGATGGTGCGAACTTGGCGATGAAGCGATCCATGAGCCCGCTGTGCCGTGGGCAGACACCCGAGATGCTGAGTTCGATGACCTCACCGGCCTGGTACGTCGTCAAACCGTCCTTGACGATGGCCTGACCGATACCCAGGATGCCGTCAAAAGTGGGGAAGCTGTCGAGCGTGCTGCACACAGCATCGCCGTAGGTTGCGGCGTACGCGTAGGCCGTGTTGTCGACGTCGGCCTTGGCTTGCGGCGTTGACAGCAGCATGAGGATGACACCCATTGCGGCCATGAACGCCATGAGCAGAGCCACGGCCAGGGCGTCGAGCACCTTGGCCTTCAGTTGGTAGCGCGGGGCTACCGTCTGTCGCGTCATGCCTTCACCGACCTGCGGTAGTCGGTGAGCATCTTGGTCACGAGGCTGTGCGCGTCGAGTGCAGCGCCCTGCTCGCCGAGTGCCTGACGCGCCAAGGACTCTTCGTAGGGTTCGGTGTTGATGATGGCGTGAGCGGCAGCGCCTACGCGGGATGAGAACTCATACAAGGCCGATTGCACATCGCGCAGTGCCTTCTCGTATTGATCGCTCATCGGATCACCTCGCCGGTGGCGAAGTCATAGACCGTCGCGGTGTCCTCGCGGACTAGAGCCAGCGCGTCGTCGGCGGCGTTGGTGAAGTCTGCGGGCGTCCAGATCGCCTGCATTGCGGGATGACGGCGCATCGCCTCATCGCGGGTTATGGCAGAGCGCCTGCGTATCCTGATAATGCTCACTGGGTTCTTCTCCGTTCCTCTAGTGGGTTGGCCGGCGCGGGTGCATCCGCGTCGGCCGTCTTATTTCTCAATCACCTAATGCGGCGAAAGCTGATGCGCGGTCGCGCAGTTCATTGACGAAGCCGGTGTCCCAAATGCGGCTGGCCATCCAGACGATTCGGTAGGCGGCGTCCTCCAGTAGTTCGGAGGTTGCGCGGTCGGGGTGCCCGCCGGTGTCGGCTGCGCTGTCCGGGGAGACACCGGCACCGGCGGGCGGTGCGACGTCCTCAACGGCCAGGGGGTGACCGGAGATGTCGCACGTCTGGGGAGGTTCGTGGACCTCGTTGTTCTGCTCAAACTCGACGAGCAGGTCGGACATGTCGATGGGTGTGCCGTGGCGCATGGGCAGCGTCAGCTCCATGAGCTTGTTCGCGCCTTGGGCGGCCTTGATCAGCGCGGCGTTGAGGACGCGGTCGACGAAGTCGCCGGCGGTCACAGCTGAATCCCGCTCAGTGCTACCCAGGCGCCGAAGCCCAGCGCGGCGACCAGCAGGCCGATGCAGGCGGCGGTCATGAGGCGACCGGCTCGTAGGCGGGCAGGTCGCGGATGTACCGCTCTAACTCGACGGTGGTGATCTTGACGGCGCGGCCGTCGCGGACGGCGGCCAGGACACCGGAACGCAGAAGCTCCCAGACGCGGCGCTCGGATGTCTTCAGGTATTCCCCGGCACCTGAAACGGTGTGCAATCCCCCGCTATCGGGTGCAGGTGCGTTATTGGTGGCGGGCATGTTGGCGACCCTACCACAGGATTAATCCTATCTAGGCATAGGAATTAAGTCACAGTTTGATTACGGTCGACGGCTCCACCTGCATAACTACACCTATGTAATTTAGAACGGTCTATGCCCTTGTTTCGCCGCTCCAATTCGGGGTTACCCTCCTATGAGTACTTGCGAACTCGGCAGTCCTTCTCCCAACGCGGTGGACGTGCATGAAAAGTACACAAGGGGTAAGCATGGCAAACGAAAACAACTGGGCAGAATACGTCGATCACGCCATCGCCGGCGTGCCGCAGGCGCACATCGCGGAGAAGACCGGGCTGGCACAGAGTGCTATCAGCCGGTGGCTGCGCGGCGACACTGACGCGCCGCGTGCTGAGTACGCGGTGATCTTCGCTCGCGCCCTGGACCGGAATCCGATCGAGGCATTGATCGCGGCCGGTTACATCACGGCCGAGGAGGCCGGGGCGAAGCTTGACGTCAAGACGCCGCTGAGTGAATACAGCAATTACGAGCTGATCCGCGAGCTGGCGCGGCGTAATCCACCGGATTAGGCGACACTAGGCCGAAAAGGCCTGGAGGGACCCCCCCCCCCCCC
>JGI24890J29729_1001456_pt1 | contig 10617 bp, 12 predicted proteins | sample FreactcultureFD7_FD_29729 | JGI IMG/M metagenome (IMG submission 29729)
TCAAGAACTTCATCAAATGAAGCAGAGTCACTTCCGTTGCTATCAACGATAGGGAAAAGTCTCGTGATATCTCCAGGAATTAAAGGACTTGCAAGAAGTGCCTCGCGTGCACGCATCCAGTTACGGTTACCGCGCACAGTATTAATTTCACCATTGTGCGCGATGTAGCGATATGGGTGAGCAAGAGGCCAAGAAGGAAATGTATTCGTTGAAAAGCGTGAGTGAACAACTGCGAGTGGTGATTTAACAAGCTTGTTAGATAGGTCTGGGAAGAATTCTTCTAACTGACCTGTAGTCAGCATGCCTTTATAGACAATTGTTCGTGATGATAAAGATGGGAAATAAATTGGAAGTGCGTGCTCCACTCGCTTACGAAAACAAAATGCCAATCTATCTAGAGCAAGATCTGACTCGTTCTTTACTCCAGCAATGAAGATCTGAACAAAACGTGGCATGACTGAAAGAGCGGTCTTACCAAGAGATGCTTCATTTATAGGGAGCTCGCGCCACCCAAGAATTTTTACATTCTCTTCGTCTGCAAACTTTTGAACGATAGATTGATCAGTAAACGAAGCATCGATAAATGCGATGCCTGTTGCATAATAGCCAGAATCTGGCAATGTAAATTCAACAATACTGCGATAGAACTCATCTGGAATGCGAATAAGAATTCCTGCACCATCGCCACTGTCTGGTTCTGCGCCGGATGCACCACGGTGTTCAAGATTACGAAGCGCGGTTAAACCTTGTGAGACAACTTCATGTGTTGGTTTCTTATTTAATGTTGCAACCATTGCAACGCCACATGCATCATGTTCGTTGGCAGGGTCATATAAACCTTGTGCAGTTGGCACAGTAGAAAATAAGCCCATGATCGCTCCTATGAAAACTATGAAGGACGGTCAGGACTTCGATGGCCTAACGATGAACTCAACTTGGGTCTAACCCACCTTGAGCAGTGAGAAATCGTATCAAGCCAATGCGGTATTGGCAGAATCTATTAAAGGATTTAGAGGGGCTTAGATGTGAACGAGTGAGCCAATCCCTGCGGTGATCAGCATGCCAAGTGATCCCCCGATGAATACTCGAAGAACCGTACGCACCAGCGGGGAGCCTGCAAGCTTGGAACTTGTTACTCCGGTGCCCACGAGCCCAGTAAGAGTGAATAGGACGATCATCCAAACTTTGCCACTGGTGGTTGGCATAAGAGCACCAAGGAGCGGAATTGCTCCTCCAATAGCGAAACTCAGCGCAGAAGCAATCGCCGCTTGAAGTGGTCTTGCCTTGTGCATTTCAAAATGTCCGAGCTCATCACGAAGATGTGCTTCCAAAGCATTTTTCTCTGTAAATTTCTCTGCAACTTGTCTAGCTAAATCTCGAGGTAACCCTCGCTCTACATATATCTCAGCAAGTTCTTCTAATTCACCTTCTGGATCGATTGCTAGATGTTCAATCTCCATTTTCCGATCAGCTTCTTCAATATCAGATTGAGATTGAACTGAAATATATTCACCCACTGCCATTGACATCGAACCAGCTGCTATTCCAGCAATCCCAGTCAACGGAAGCAAACTAATTTTTCCAGCAGCGGCAATTCCTATCAGCAAGGATGCATTAGAAACTAAGCCATCATTTGCCCCAAGAACAGCGGCACGCAACCAACCAGACTTATGCGACTTGTGGTGCATGTTTCGCTGATAGACATGTTCTAAAGGCATATCGAGATTCTACCCAGGAATCTGGCTATCTGCTGGTTTGTTCACTTCGTGTTTCTGCTTTGTGTATAACCAGCCTCCGGAAGTGACGGCGCAGATCCCTGCAACCCAGATATTAAGGCGGAGACCAAATATATGGTGAGCGCTATCAATACGCAGGGACTCAATCCAAAGGCGACCACAGCAATAAAGAAAAATATATAGCAGAAATTGGCTACCTGCTTTAAGCTTTTTTACACTAGGAAAAAAGATAATTAACGAGGCAATCAGAAAGCACCAGATTGATTCATAGAGAAATGTCGGATGGAACGTTGCAAAATTTTCAAAACCGGTGGGGCGATTCCCGATGGGAATTTTTAGCGCCCAAGGAAGTGTTGTTGGTTTTCCGAAAAGCTCACCGTTAAACCAATTTCCCCATCGACCGATTCCTTGCGCAAACACAATTCCTGGGGTTAGGGCATCAAGGGCAAGAAGAAAAGTAAGTGAGCGTGGTTTTATTTTGAAATATAAAAAAGCTGTAGCAACGCCAAGTGATACGGCCCCCCAGATACCCATTCCACCTTGCCAAATTTTGAAAGCATCTAAAAAATTTCCTTGAGCACCAAAATATAACTCTGGTGTTGTGATGACATGATAAATACGGCCCCCGAGTATTCCAAGAGGTACTACATAAATTGCAAGATCATAAATTTCATTTCCAATACCGCCTGCACGCACATATCGGATTTTGCCAATCCAGATTGCAGCAACGATCGCAATCAATATACATAATGCGTAGTAATGAATGGTGACCGCACCCATCCCCACCGAAGAAGTTGATGGGGTCGGGATAAATCGACTAAACAACTCTTACTTAATGCCAGCAGCAGTGAACGCAGCTTCTAATGCTGATGAATTTAAATAGGCAGTCTGCGCAATAGGGGTACCATTTATTAAAATAGTCGGAGTCGAATTGATATTAGCTTTTCCAGCATAATCTTCAACATTCTTTGTCCAATCAAGATACTGACCATTATTAACGCAATCAGCGTACTTATTTGAAGTGATTCCTACCGAATTACCTAAAGCAATTAATCTTGCATTTGTCCAAGTACCACTATTCTCACTTGCGGGTTGAGTTGCAAACAAAGCGCTATGCAACTGCAAGAACTTACCCTGATCCGAAGCACAGGCCGCAGCAGCTGCGGTTAATACAGATTCATTTCCAATGAATGACATCGGGTGAAACACCGCATGGATTTTCCCATCACTAATAATTTTATTGATATAAATATGATTTGCTGATTCAAAATCACGGCAATGCGGGCACTGAAAGTCTTCATAAAAGTCTACTTTGACCGGAGCTTTTGGATTAAAACCAATTCCATAACCATCAGCAGTTTCAACAGCCGAGGGGTTCGATGCACTTTTAATAGCGTGATTAGAAGCAAGAGCGGCGCCAGCACCAGCAACGACAACGAAAAGGATCATGCCAACAACAAGGTTGCGCGTGGTCTTATCGCCTTTTCCATTCGGACCTTTTTTACTTGCAGTTGCCATTATCTTTCTCCACCATTCTCATGATTATCAGTTCCTGTATCTAGGGCAAACTTACCGCTTGGGAAGTAAGTAATAAAAATTGAAAGCAAAATTAAGCCTATATCTCGAATAATTTCTGTTGCATATGTCCAGGGGTGCACTTTGCCATCAGCGGTAATCCCGCCGTTACCAAAGCAACCACAATTAATTGGCAACTTTCTTACCCATGCCTGGGCAATGGCAATGACGAAAAGAACCATCAACGTTCCCGCCGCAATACTGCTCCATCGCGCCCAGATTCCAACAATAAGAAGAAGTGCAATTCCAATCTCAATCCAAGGGAGGATATAGCCAAAACTATTTGCAATGTTTACTGGCAAAACTTCATAGACTCGCACCGATGCAGCAGCATCATGTGGTTTCATTGCCTTAATCCATCCTGCAGCAAGTAAAACTCCTGCAAGGGTCAAGCGTGCAAGAAATGTAAACCAAGGTTGTGTAGTCGAATTAAAAATCTTCTTCATGAGCGCTTCATGCTCTGTGCAAGTGCGTGCGCAAGATTTTTCACTTTACTAATTCCCTCTTCTTCAGATTTAGATTCTTGTATTAATCGAATAAAAGCAGAACCAACTATTACTCCATCTGCATACTGCGCTACTTCATGAGCCTGCTCGGGAGTTGAAACGCCTAATCCAACAGCAACTGGTTTATCAGTTATCCGACGAATTCTATCGACCAGTGTTTGCGCTCCTGTTGAAACTGATGCTCGTGTTCCTGTGACTCCCATGAGAGATGCAGCATAAATAAAGCCAGTTGAAGCTTCGGCAACCTTTTTCAGCCTGTCATCACTCGTGCTTGGTGCGACAACAAATATCCGATTGCTCTCTAACCTTTGGGTCTCTTCAATCCAATGGGAAGATTCTTCAATGGTTAAATCGGGTGTGATTGCCCCGCTTCCCCCATTCTCCTTCATTGATTCAAGAAATTTTGTTACACCATAGCGCTCAATGGGATTCCAATAAGTCATCACAACTGTGGGAGCCAATGGCGCAATTGCTTTTACGGTAGCAAAAACTTCACGGGAGCCAGTTCTTTGCTTAAGTGATTGATCTGATGCAGCCTGGATTATTGGTCCATCCATCACTGGGTCGCTATAAGGAAAGCCAATTTCTATTGCATCGCAACCACCTTGAATCATTGCGGTGAGTGTAGAAATCGATCTGGGCTGAGTTGGAAAACCAGCAGGTAAAAATCCAATGAGCGCGGCGCGATTTTCTTTGCGAGTGTTAACAAATAAGTCATCAAGTGGTGTGCTCATTTACAGTGGAATACCAAAATATGCAGCAGCTGTCTGAACATCTTTATCTCCGCGTCCAGAGAGATTAATAAGCAATACTGCATCTGCTCCAAGTTCATTTCCTACCTGCATTGCACCAGCTAGAGCGTGAGCTGTTTCGATTGCAGGAATAATTCCTTCTGTCTTGGAAAGCAACGAAAATGCATACATTGCTTCGTCATCAGTAATTGCACGATATTCTGCTCGTCCAATGTCATGGAGATAAGCATGCTCTGGACCTACCCCTGGATAATCAAGGCCTGCTGAAATTGAGTGTGACTCAACTGTTTGTCCATTCTCGTCCTGCAAAACATATGAACGAGTTCCATGCAGTACTCCTGGGGTTCCACCCGAAATCGTTGCAGCATGTAATCCTGATTCGATTCCTTTTCCGCCTGCTTCTAAACCGATGAGGCGAACACTTTTATCTTCAAGAAATGGGTGGAAGATGCCGATTGCGTTTGAGCCACCACCGACACATGCAAGTACAGCATCTGGTAAACGACCGACTAAATCTAAGCATTGCTCGCGAGCCTCTACACCAATTATTCGATGAAAATCTCTGACCATCGTAGGAAATGGATGTGGACCAGCGACTGTTCCCAAAAGATAGTGTGTTGTTTCAACATTAGTGACCCAGTCTCGCATCGCTTCATTGATTGCGTCTTTAAGAGTCTTGCTACCTTGTGTCACTGGAATAACTTCTGCGCCGAGTAATTTCATACGCGCAACATTAAGTGATTGACGTTTTGTGTCCTCTTCGCCCATATAGACAACGCACTCAAGGCCCATAAGAGCCGCAGCTGTTGCAGCAGCAACTCCATGTTGACCCGCACCAGTCTCTGCAATGATGCGCTTTTTACCCATTCGTTTTGTTAGGAGCGCTTGGCCAAGGACGTTATTAATTTTGTGTGAACCGGTGTGATTGAGATCTTCACGCTTCAATAAAATTCTCGCCCCACCAGCATGTTCGGCAAAACGTTTTGCTTCCGTAATGATGCTTGGACGACCTGTATAAGTACGGTGCAGATCAGCTAATTCTTTTTGAAAAGCAGGATCATTAAGTGCAGTCTCATGCGCGAGTGTTAATTCATCCAAAGCAGCGATAAGGGCTTCAGGGACAAATCTTCCACCGTATGGGCCGAAATGACCAAGGATTTGTGAATCAGCTAGAGGGGTCATAGGTAAACGGTACCAGCAGACTATTTGCCGAGGAGAGTTGAAATTGCACGTACTGGATCTCCCGCACGGACAAGAGTCTCCCCTACTAATATTGCCTTTACGCCCACTTGTTCAGCTTTATAGACTTGATCGCGAGTAGAAATACCAGATTCAGCAACCCGCAAAATTTCTTCTGGAAGCGCTGGAAGTAAATCTGCAAATGCATGCTCATTGATTTCTAGGGTCTTTAGATTTCGAGCATTCACTCCAATAATTTTGGGTGAAATTTTCAATGCGCGCTCTATCTCACTCTTGTCGTGAACTTCAACTAATACATTCATACCTAAATCTATTGCGAGTGTGTAGTAATCCCTAAGTTGNTGATCGNTCAGGGCAGCAACGATAAGTAACATGAGGTCTGCTCCAAGTGCACGTGTTTCATATACTTGGAACTGAGTTACTATAAAGTCTTTTCGCAAAACTGGAATTTTTACAGCATCTCTTACTGCAACTAAATCTTCTATCTTNCCACCAAATCTGCGTTGCTCGGTAAGAACGCTAATAACTGCNGCTCCTCCTTTTTCATAAGAGTGTCCAAGGGCCACGGGATCGGCAATCGTAGCTAGAGCTCCTTTGCTTGGTGAAGACCGTTTTATTTCTGCAATGATTTGTGTGCCAGGTTTATTTAAAGCTACATACGCATCTCTAGGTGATGGCGCTTGGGAAGCCTTCTTTTTAATTTCATCAATAGAGATTTGTCTTGCAGCCACGTCTTCTAATACTCCAGCAACAATGGAATCAAGTGCCGAACTCATTTTTCATCACCAACCGTAGGGTCAATTCCTTCTGTCAATGCATTCCAAGGAGTGGGGGATTTTGGTTCATATTTTTTAGATAACCCGCGCCTTATTAATCGTATAGAAAAATAGAAACCTAGTAAGAAAACAACACCTATAAGTATTAACTTAGTAACAAGCATTAGATACTTCGCATTTCATTAGCNGATGCAATAGCGCCTAAAACTGCCGCAGCTTTATTCTGGCATTCCATATCTTCAGAAGCGGCAATAGAGTCAGCCACAATTCCTGCCCCTGCTTGAACATAAGCCTTTCCATTCTTAATGACAGCAGTTCTAATCGCAATACATGCATCAATATTTCCACTGAAATCNAGATAACCAATTGTCCCGCCATATATTCCACGCCTTGTAGGTTCATTTTCTTCAATGATCTGCATTGCACGTGGCTTTGGCGCCCCNGACAATGTTCCNGCTGGAAATACTGCAAGCAGTGCATCTACTGGCTTATATACAGGAGCGAGCTTCCCTGTCACGGTAGAAACGATGTGCATGACATGTGAATAGCGTTCGAGTTTCATAAACTCGATAACTTCAACTGAGCCGGGTTTGCATGTGCGCCCAAGATCGTTTCGCCCAAGATCAACAAGCATGAGGTGTTCAGCCCTCTCTTTAGGGTCTGCCATCAACTCTTCACCCAAGCGAATATCTTTCTCTGGGTCATCTGATCGAGGCCTTGTTCCTGCTATGGGATGGATCATCACTTCATCGCCGTGAATTTTAACTAGTGCCTCTGGACTTGAGCCAACGACTTCTAAACCATTATGGAATCTAAATAGATACATATAAGGACTTGGGTTAGACGCTCGTAGCGCTCGATACACATCAAAAGCATCTGCTTTCACATCCATGACAAAGCGTTGAGAAAGTACAACTTGGAATGCCTCTCCGCTTCGTATCTCTTCCTTAATATTTTCAACACGCGCTTGAAACTCTGTAGAGCTTGTACGACGCTCATAGATCGGCTCAACTTTCACTATCTCTCGGCTGATTTCAGCAGTTGTTGGAGCCTTAAGGGTTACTTCTAATTGATCAAGTCGCTTGTTTGCATCCGCGTATGCGTCATCAACACCATCTGTACTTCCATTCCAATTAATTGCGTTAGCAATCAAAGTGAGAGAGCCATTGAAGTGATCAAAGACCGCTAGGTCAGATGTCAGCATGAATGCAATTTCAGGAAGTTCAATCTCCGTGTCGGTAATATTTGGAAGTTTCTCAAGTCTGCGAACAATGTCATAACCTGCATAACCAACTAGCCCACCAGTAAGTGGAGGTAACCCAGGAATATGAGGCGAACGTAAATGCGTTGCTGCAATCTTGAGGGCATCGAGTGGATCAATTCCAACCGGTGCTCCAGATGGCACTGTGCCAATCCATGCTGCCTTTCCATCAATTTCAGTAAGAGTTGATTGTGAGTGGATTCCGATAAATGAATAGCGTGACCAGGCTCCCCCAACTTCAGCAGATTCTAAAAGAAAGGTCCCTGATCGGTTCCCAGCAAGCTTATGATAAATCGTAAGCGGTGTCTGTGTATCTGCTAAATACTTTCTAGCAACAGGAATCACATTATAAGATCGTGCAAATTCACGAAACTCTTCTAAAGTTATTTGATTATTCAAAGTCAGTATCAATTTCGTTATGGAAACAAGTTCGCTGACCCGTATGGCAAGCAGCACCTACCTGATGAACCTGAAGCAAAACTGCATCAGCGTCGCAATCAAATNCAATACTTACCAACTTTTGAGTGTGACCAGAGGTAGCACCCTTTTGCCAGAGTTCATTTCTGCTTCTACTCCAGTATGTAACATCACCAGTTTCAAGTGTTTGCGTGAGGGCCTGCTTATTCATCCACCCCAACATAAGCACATCTTTGCTCTGGGCATCTTGCGCGATCGCAGCAACCAATTCTCCGACAGCAAATCTTTCATCTATCTGGGTTGGTATCACTACTGGATTTGCCATGGTCGTATTCTGCCTTAAAGCGGGTTAGAGGCGGACCGAATATCCCTTTTTACTCAAAAACTCTTTCACATCATGAATCGTAAATGTCCCGAAGTGGAAAACACTTGCTGCCAGCAATGCGTCAGCACCAGCGTCTAGAGCTAGGGCAAAATCATCTAGTTTTCCCGCTCCTCCACTTGCAATCAGGGGAACTCTTGTCCTGCTACGGACTTGCGTAATCATTTCTATATCAAAACCTTCACGTGTTCCATCAGCGTCCATAGAGTTAAGAAGAATCTCACCTACCCCTCGAGATGTTGCATCTTCGACCCATGCAAGTGCGTCAAGTCCGGCACCTTGTCTGCCACCATGAGTGGTTACTTCAAATCCAGATGGTGTTTTTCCACGACGGGCATCAACAGAAAGAACAAGGACTTGATCCCCAAAACGATCAGAGATTTCACTGATAAGTTCAGGGCGATTAATTGCAGCAGTGTTGATACTTACTTTATCCGCCCCTGCACGAAGGAGTGCATCAACATCATCAACACTTCGAATCCCCCCGCCTACCGTAAGTGGAATAAATACTTGTTCAGCAGTTCTTGCCACCATCCCTAAAGTTGTTGAGCGCTCTTCAACTGAAGCAGAAATATCTAGGAAGGTGAGCTCATCTGCTCCTACAACCCCATATAACTTTGCAAGTTCAACGGGGTCCCCAGCATCAACTAAGTTTTGAAAATTAACACCTTTAACTACCCGGCCATTGGCAACGTCTAAACAAGGGATGATTCGCTTAGCTAAAGTCATTTGTTCGCCTCACTGAGCGCTTGCTGGAGTGTGAAGGCTCCCGCATAGAGCGCCTTACCAACTATCACACCTTCTATGCCAATTGAAGTGAGTGCACGTATTTCTTCTAGGTCTTTTAAGTTAGAAACACCACCGCTTGCAACAACTGGCTTGGTAGTTGCCGCACAAACTTCTCGCAATAAAGAAAGATTGGGACCAGTAAGCGTTCCATCTTTAGCAACATCAGTCACAATATATCTAGCACAACCATCGCGATCTAAACGTTCAAGTGTTTCAAATAAATCGCCACCTTCTTTTGTCCAACCCCGGGCTGCAAGGGTGTGGCCTCTTACATCAAGACCAACTGCGATGCGATCACCAAATTCAGCAATTACTTTTGCAGTCCAGTCAGGGTTTTCTAGCGCAGCGGTTCCAAGATTTACTCGAGTGCATCCAGTGGCAAGTGCGCGGCGTAAAGAATCGTCATCTCGGATTCCTCCAGATAGTTCTACTTTAATATCAACGCTTTTGATTACTTCTTCAAGGAGCACCGCATTACTACCTAAACCAAAAGCTGCATCGATATCAACTAAATGGATCCACTCTGTGCCTGCATCAGCAAATTCTTTAGCTACTTCAATAGGTAATCCATATTGGCTTGTTGCGCTGAGCTCACCTTGAANAAGTCGAACGGCACGTCCATCTTTGACATCAATCGCAGGGAGTAGTTCAAGCTTTTTTATCGTACTCATCAGAGGGTCTTTGCCCAATTTGAAATTAACCGAGCGCCATTGGCTCCACTTTTTTCGGGGTGAAATTGCACAGCACTTACTGAGCCGCGTTCAACTGCAGATAGAAACTCTTCGCCGTATTCAGTCCAACTATTAACAGCATCTGGCACAGTATGCTTTGCTGCGTATGAATGCACGAAATAAAACGACGCACCATCTAGGCCTTCAAATAATTTTGTACCTTTACCTGAAGAAACCGTATTCCAACCAATGTGGGGCAATATTTGAGATTTAAGTTCACTTACTTCGCCAGGCAATACCCCAANACCCGTTGCGCCGCCTTTTTCAGTACCTCGTTCAAAAAGTATCTGCAACCCCACACAGATACCAATGATGGGTTTACCAGCAGCAACTTGGTTCATAATTATTTCTCTTCCACCAACATCTACTAATTGCTTCATACATGCCCCATAAGCGCCAACGCCTGGTACGACTAAGCCATCACTATCCGCGCATAACTTGGGATCAGATGTAATGACCGTCTTGATCCCAGTTAATTCAAATGCACGCTGC
>JGI24890J29729_1001457_pt1 | contig 10616 bp, 4 predicted proteins | sample FreactcultureFD7_FD_29729 | JGI IMG/M metagenome (IMG submission 29729)
CCTAGACCTACCAGAGGTGACACATGTTTTCAGGGACGCCCCCCTTACTGCGCAACAGGAGAAATACTACAAACTCCTCAAAAAAGAAATGCTCATGGTGGCAGATGGAGAAGAAGTCAGCACTGTCAATGCTGCTATTAACCTTAATAAACTCCTGCAGATTTCTGGTGGGGCTGTCTATTCTGATACTGGTGCTGTCGTTGAATTTGACGTGTCTAATCGCCTACGAGTTATCGAGGAAGTTATCGAAGAGGCTAGTCACAAAGTGCTTGTCTTTGTGCCGTTCACGCATACAATAGAACTACTCAGTGCGCATTTGAGAGGGGCAGGTATTAGCTGCGAAATTATAAATGGGGCTGTTCCCGTAAATAAACGAACTGAAATTTTTAAGAAATTTCAAGAAACCGACCAACCTCGTGTGCTCCTCATACAACCTCAGGCAGCTTCACACGGTGTCACACTAACGGCAGCAGATACCATCATTTGGTATGCACCAGTAACGTCTATTGAAACGTACCTACAAGCTAATGCCCGTATCGACCGACAGGGGCAAAAAAATAAAATGACTATCGTGCATATTAAGGGTTCACCCGTAGAGACAAAGCTATACCATATGTTGCAAAATAAACTCGACGTACACGAAAAAATTATTGATTTGTACAAAAAAGAAGTTGACGAAAAAGAATTGACATAGTAAAGTAGTAACCATCAGGCAAAGACCTGTAATTATTTAAAGGAAAACGAAATGACACAAGATACCGAAGCGGTAGAACAACCCGTCGCTAACATAGACAAACTGGTTGAAGTTTATATAAAAATCCGTGACGCTCGTGACGAACTTCGTCGTGAGTTAGAAGCTAAAGAAGCTGACTTAAACGAGCAGCTAGAAATTATTTCCCAGCAGATACTTGAGGTTTGCAAGCAGACTGGTGCCGACAGCATTAAGACGCAACATGGCACAGCTATGCGTGGTGTTAAATCACGCTTTTGGACTAATGACTGGGAAAAATTTTACGAGTTTATGAATGAGCAGAAAGAATTTGGTCTGCTCGAGAAAAGAATTCACCAAACCAACATGAAGCAATTCTTGGAGGAGAATCCGGACATGCATCCCGCCGGCCTAAATGTGGAACGCACATACGCTATAACTGTAAGGAGAAGCAAATGAGTAACGTCGCCCTTTTTAACCAAAACCTGCCTGACTACCTTAAGGAAGTTGAGCTTGATGATGTAACTAAAGCCCTGTCGGGTGGTGGTGAAAGTCAAACCAAACGTATTGCACTTGGACCAAACAAGTTCGTACTTAAGGTTAATGGTGCCGAGATTTCTAAAACCAACACTAACAAGTTGGAAGTAGTAATCGTTAACGCATCTAAACATATTTCTAGAACCTTCTATGCAAAAGCATGGGATCCAAAGGGCGATATCGCTCCTCCCGATTGCTGGTCAAACGATGGTGAGAAGCCCGATGCTTCCGTCAAAGAACCACAGTCCGCTACTTGCACAGGATGCGCACAAGATATTAATGGCTCTGGTCAAGGTAACACTAAGGCTTGCCGCAAGAACCGCCGTATTGCAGTAGCTTTGGCATCCGATTTGGGAGGCGATGTCTATCAAATGACTCTCCAATCCAAGTCAATCTTTTATGACATGAAAGACCCAGGTGATTTGGATCACATGCCGTTTAACCAATATGCTAAGTACGTTGGCTCACAAGGCTACAACTTAATTAACTTGGTTACTGAAATGCGCTTTGATGAGGACTCAACAGTTGGCAAATTGTTCTTCCGTCCAGTACGTTTCTTAGAGAAGCACGAATGGGAACAAGCTGTTAAATTGAGCGAGACCCCAGCTTCTAGAAATGCTATCGCTATGACAGTCGCACAAAGTGATGGTGTTAAGAAGTTATCTGCGCCCGTAGCTGCACCGAAGGTACAAGCAGAGGCAATTCCTGAGCCTAAAAAGCGTGAGGAAAAGAAGGCCGAGCCGACACCTAAGCGTGACTTAAAAGCCGTGATGAGCGGTTGGTCTACTGACGATTCCGAATGAGTCTAAGAGGCTACAGCTATCGCTTGGTCAAAGCAGTTCAAGCCGCTAATCCTGAGTTAATTGGGGTTCGGCTTGGGCAGCATTGCATAGCTAACGATATACCCGTGTGGGAAGTAGCGGAGAAATTTAGTGTTTCTCGCATGGCTGTATATCAATGGTTTACTGGGGCATCAAAACCCCATCCACGCAAAGCTGAATTAATACAGAAGTATCTATCGAAGTAAGTCTACGGGGGCAGCTAGCTTGACGGAGCGAAACGGGATATTGCCGAATCCCTTGCTGCCCTTTTCTTTTCGGTTCTGAGGTTATATGGCGACAACGGATCTACTGACACAAGTACTAGCGCCCGAAGGGGAAGGCTACTACTGCATAGTCGGTTTACGGCAAGACGGAGCAAAACCGCCCGTGCAAACTTTTCACGCAACTATCGTGGAAGCAGAAGCACAAATTGATAAGTTGTTACAAGAGAAGTGCAACGTGTACTTTGCTTGTGCTAAATATAAAGACCCTAAAGAAGGGCGTGTACAGCCTAATGGCGACATTATTAAAGCTTTTTGGATTGACGTCGATTGTGGCTTGGGCAAGCCATATGCAGATCAAGTTGAGGGCTTATCGGCCTTAAACGAGTTCTGTGCAAAGGTGCACCTACCTTTGCCGACGATTGTCAATTCAGGTCGTGGTATTCATGCTTACTGGAGACTAACTAGTGTAATCGATCGATTACAGTGGAAGCCAGTGGCTGAGCGCCTTAAATCATTATGCGAAGAACATGAGTTCGATGCTGACCCATCACGCACTGCCGACAATGCATCTATTCTGCGTGTGCCTGAAACGCTTAACTTTAAGGATGAGCCGCCGCTTGATGTGACTATTCTTGCGATACAGCCTGAGGTGGAATACGAAGCAATAAAAGCTACGATTGGTGTATTGATTGCACCTGACTGGATGCCCCGCCAAATGAGCGAGTCAGCCTTAGCGTTATTAGGTAATAAGCAAAGTCGTTTTAAAACCATCATGATGAAGACCATGAACGGTAAAGGTTGCGCTCAGCTTGAGAATATTATTCTAAATCAGGACACTATTGAGGAGCCATTATGGAGAGCAGGACTATCGGTTGCCGCAGTCTGCATAGACAGAAATGAAGCAATACACCAAATATCTATGGGCCACCCGGAATACTCGGCAGAGGCGACCGAGAGAAAAGCTAATTCTACGAAAGGCCCTTATACCTGCGAAACTTTCCAAAAGCTTAACCCTTCGGGGTGTAATGAATGCCCAAATAAGGGACAGATATCAGGTCCGATACAACTTGGGTCCGAAGTTATGGCTGCAGAGGAAAGTATCGTCGTGGAAACGAACGAGGATGGCGAAACAGAAGTATTCGATATTCCAGAATATCCGTTTCCGTACTTTAGAGGCAAGAATGGTGGGGTCTATGTAAGAATCCAAGACGATGAAAATGGGGACGACGCTATAAATATTTATGAGCATGACTTCTATATCGTTAAACGCTTATACGATCCAGCTAGAGGTGAGTCATTATTATTTAGACTACATCTACCAAAAGATGGAGTTAAAGAATTTGCTATGGCAGCCACAGACGTAATGTCTTTAGAGCTACTGAAGGGTCGCTTAGGGTTTCATGGAGTGCTCGGTGGCAAAAAACAAATGGAAGCAGTTATGGCGTACGTCATCACATCTGCTAAAAACTTACAACACAAAATGGAGCTAGAAGTTATGCGTAATCAATTCGGCTGGGCCGACAAAGACACGAAGTTTATCGTGGGGGAACAAGAAATATCTGCAGATAAAGTGGCTTACAGCCCACCCTCTGCCGCTACTGGGTCTTTATCTGACTATCTAAAGCCTGCTGGTGACTACGAAGAGTGGAAGAAAACCGTTAAGGTATACGATACCCCCGGCTTTGAACCACATGCGTTTGGTTTCTTTACTGCGTTTGGTGCACCACTACTTAAGCACTTAAACTTCAAGGGCGGCATTATCAACTTGATTAACAACACATCGGGCACCGGTAAATCAACCATTCTTAAGATGTGTAATAGTGTATGGGGCCATCCAGAAGAACTCATGCTGCAATGGAAAGACACAATGAACTCCATCATTCACCGTATGGGCGTAATGAATAACTTGCCCGTGACTATTGACGAAGTTACTAAACTGTCTGGTGACCACTTTTCTGACCTAGCTTATAGCGCATCACAAGGTCGTGGTAAAAACCGTATGCAACAGCATTCAAATGCTGAGCGTGTTAATGCTACCAAGTGGGCAACAATTGTGCTATGTAGTTCTAACGCTTCCTTTTACGACAAGCTATCTTCACTTAAGTCCACACCAGATGGCGAGTTCATGCGCCTATTGGAATACAAGATTGAGCTAACCGGCAACCTAACTAAAGAAGAAGCCGACGAAACTTTCAATCGCTTATATGATAATTATGGCCATGCTGGTGTTGAGTATGCTAAGTATTTGGTTAGCGACCTAGAGTCTGCCATCGACTTAATCATGCAAGTTCAGCAACGCTTGGACAAAGCTGTCGGCCTAACAAACAGAGAGCGTTTCTGGTCAGCTATCGTTGCATGTAATATTGCTGGTGCGTTGATTGCTAAAGATTTAGGCATCATTGACTTTGATATTAAACGTGTATTTGACTGGGTTGTCAAAGAACTGCAAGTAATGCGTACTGAAGTTAAAGCCCCATCTACAACTCAGGCTAGCGTAATCGGTGAGTTTATGAACTCGCACCGTGCGGCTGTATTAGTTATTAATGGCGAGGCCGACAAGCGTTCTGGTATGGAGCAGCTACCTATTCTTGAGCCTAAGTTTAATGATTTGTTTGTCCGTATTGAGCCAGACAATAAGCATATTTATATCAATGCCAAGCAGCTACGTAAGTATTGTTCTGAGAATCAGATTACTTTAAAGGACGTATTAGCGTCTTTGCAAGCCGACAAAGCATATATTGGAAAGGTTAATAAGCGCCTTGGTAAAGGCACTAAGATTGCTTCGGCTACTGTAGAAGCGTTCCTGTTCAACATGGATAACCCGCACTTTCAAGAGACAGGACATTTCATTGAAGAAGCCAAAACCGTTAGCGTAGATGTTGATCCACGGACTGGACTTCCGAGTTAATTGGAAGAATTTTGTAGTAGGTTCCTCCTTCTTTATCCCGTGCTTGGATCCAGAGGGGGCCGAAACCATAATCTTAAAAACTACAAAACGCTTGGGATACGTGGTAAAAACCAGGGTTGTGGTGGAAAAAGGTATAGGGGGCTTGCGTATTTGGCGAATTAGGTAGTATGATTACCCCGTAGTCTCCTGACTACTCGTTCGTTTTCCATCGGATATTTCCGTTTACCCCACCCTAGCGGTGGGGTTTTTTATTCTTCGGTATTACCGTAGTCACCCATAGAGCGTAAACGTCTTGCTAACTTAGGATCTATATTTGCGCCACCCAACCTGTTGGCTAATCGGCGTTGCTTCATTCTGGTCTCGGCAGAATCTTGCAAGTTACTTATAGTAATAGCTTTTTCTGGGTAAGCACGATTAAACGTACGCACTTTTTCTAGTACACGCTGACGCATCTCAGAATCGTGGTTATCCCATGCCATAAAGTGTGCGTCTAATAAAGACTGTCTACGGTCAAGGATATTTGCATTAGCTGTCATCATTTGAATATTAGCTTTTTGGCGTTGTGCTAAGCGCTCTGGAGCAAAGCCGACCATTTGAGTAATGGCTTCTTTGGCGGTAATATCACCTACAAGCTCATTGCCACGCAAGGTAGTGGCTCTACCCTCATCCATAAAGCGTGCGCCCTTAAGAAAGTTCTTAACAAAAGCTGGGCTAGCAGTCTCAATAGAACGTTGAATATGCCCGTCTCTATATTGCTTAATAGCATCCACGGTATTCATGGCTAAACCGGCAGTTGGGCCCATAAGGTTAAAGACCATGTTTTGGAACGCAGTAACTTCGTCTGGGCTCTTACGTGCATCTCTAAACCATAAGTCGTTTAAAGATAGGCGGTCGGCTACGTTAGCCCCAAGAGTTTGAGACACAACGCCACGAGAAATAGAATCGCCTACAAAACCACCAAATGTCTCGTTACACCAATTTTTAAACCAGTTGTCAAAATCCCATTCATCGTCGTCGTCACCAAAGGCGGTGTGCATTATATTCATAATGCTTGATACTAAAGACCATAAGGGTAAACCAGTAACTCCAGCAAATATTGCTGTCATACCAAGAGTACCAGCAAGGCGGTCTCTAGCTTCGGTCTTAATGTCCTTAACAAATTGAGTTGTTGCAGCATCAAGTTGGGCGTCAGTCAATGGGGGCAGGTGTGGCTTATTTACTCTGTGATCTTCTTTAATCTGATAGCGAATGTCTGATAGCTCATCTGGAGTATATTGTTTGCCAATGTATTCATAAGCACTACGTGCCAACAAATATGTCATATGTTGCGAAAACTGTTTGAACTGCAAGATTACCTTAAGCGCAGGATGCTGGAAATAGCGTGGTTTATTCAATGTTGAATAGTCAAACATAGACTTATAGGTTAAATCCTTAGCCGACTCAATTGCTTTTTCTTGTGCTGCTTTTTCGGTATAGCCCTTAGACATAAACTTATCAAAGGCCAGTTTGTACGCTGACATAGCTACAATCTCACGGTTAGCACGTTCTGTTACATGGAAAGGCGTGCTTATCCAACCCATTACAGTTTGTCCTGCGTTTTTATATATGCTAGCTGTGCCTTCTGCTAAACCGGCAAGGTCATGAGGTAATGTGATGTCCAGCAATCCGTCAATTACAAACTGGTTATACGCTTCAAGTTCTAGCTTAGATAGTCCTTTTTCGTCATTAGACAAAGAGAAGAAGCTTAGATTACCGTCGGCATCACGTACGCCAGAGCGTACGAACTTAGTGCCATATTCACCTAAGACTTTAGCGGTATTGACACCACCAAAGCGGGCAGCAAGAACAGGGTAACCCACTGCAGGTATACCCAACAAGTTAGTAATAGCAGATGCTGGAGAAGTCATATACCAAATAAACGATGCGCCAGATAGTTTTCCTACCAACCACCCTGTATCTGGCGGGTTCATAATCAAGCCGTAGCGCTTCTCTATTTCATTAACGTAGTCTTTATCTACCTTACCTTCATCGCCTGGTTTCTTTGCAAACTCTTTTGCTGCGTCTAAATACCCAGTTAATTCACGGGAAAACTTAAAGCGAGAATGCTGATAAGCCATATGGAAAGCAGACGACGCAAACGAACGTAGCATATCTTTACTCATACCAGGAACACCAGTACGGTGGATAAACATTTTACGGGCGCTTTTATCTGGCAAAGTTAAATAATAAAGCTGCTCAATAGCGTCGTCTAAGTTATCACGTAATTCTTTAGTATCAGCGCCTTTAGTGCCATGCACAATATCTTTAAGCTCTTTTAAGAACTGGAAACCTTCTAAGTCGGTAGACTCAATCTTGTTCTTTACAACGTTGCCCATGTATATTTCATTGGCCGGTACTTTGTTGTCTTTTACAAACTCTTTGATAAACTTTCTTCTAGCCCAAGCCGACTCAAACATATAAAACTGTTTCTTTTTACCGGTATAGAACTGTACTGAGTAGTTACCAAAACGACGAATAGGAAAGTATGGTTCTAATCTATTACGCTCAAATTGGTCCTCGATTGCAAACAACTCGTTATGTACGTCGATTTCTTCTTTGGTAAAACCTTTTTTAATTAAAGCTTCTCTAATACCGGCAGCAATTGCTTCACGAATATCATTCTCAGCCAATCCCTGGGCGGTTAGTTTGTTGCGTAACTCTTTAATGCCAGTAATCTTAAGCTTATTAATCTTATCGTGGGCATCAATATCTGACTGTTTATACTCGCCACCAAGCAACGAGGCTTTCTTGTTATCAAGAACCATCTGCACATAGCTATCGTATTCTTCTTTGTAGTACTGGCGTACCTCACGATAAACCTTCTTAGCGTCATCACTAAGGGCTGCCCATTTAGCATTAAGCTTTTTATCTTTGGTAGGGCCTAAGTCAGGATCTTGCTCAGCCAAAGTAGCATCAATCATAACTTCGTGCATCATTTCGGCTTGCTTAGAATCTTTGCTTTGCAGCTCCATCCACGGCTTAATGGTTGTACGAATTTTTTCAAGCTTCTGGTTACGGAAGTCCAACATCTTTTCCACACCGCCGATTAGCTTGCCGATTTGTGGAATGCGGTGGCCGACCATGTCATTAAGTTGGCGAAGAGTAAATGCACCTAAATAGTACTTACGAGTAGTGTCATTAACGTTTTCTAAAAACTCGGCCATAGCGCCCTTAGCCATGTTCCACTCAGGCTTACCATCAAACTGCTTTTGGAGCCCAGTCATAAAGCTTGAGTTAGCTGGGTTAGTCTTATTTAGTATGTTGCGTATTTTAGACGGCGCAACAGTGGCATAAGCTGTGTTACCTTCAAACAACGGAGTCGGCCGCATAATAGCATCAGCATTAGCTAGGGTATACCCTAATACATTATCGAGTTTAAATAGTTTGATTACGCCTTGTACAAACTTAGTCCACATACCAGTATCTGTGCCACGATACTTCATAGTTCTAAGGTAATCTTGGAATACCCAGTTTGAATACGCTTCAGCTACGAATTCTTGGATGTCAGTAAAGCCATAGCTAATTTCGTCGTATAAAAACTTTTGGCCATTAACTACAATATACTTCTCATCTTCTAAGCCATTTACTTTATGCTTATCAAACTGCTCAACTGCATGGGCATACAAAGCATTTAGTTCATCAACGGCTTTCTTTTGGTCGGCGTTAAGACTGTCGTAATTATCTTTATCTAAAGAATAGTAAGTTGCTGCGTGTGCTACTTCGTGCAAAAATACCCCGTTGCTAAAGCCATTAGCTTTACTATTCAAAGTGATTGTGTTCCATGCGTCAATGTAGGCACCGGCAGAATCCAGCGTTACTACCGCATTTTTGTAGGACTCCATAACCCTATTAAATTGGCCAACAATTGGTTGGAACTCTTCAAAGGTAAGTCCAGACTTGTTTACAGCAATGTCTTGCAGCGCACGATATTGGTCTCTAATGGTTTGCTCATTAGTCGGCGCTTTATCCAACCCGTATTTTTTAATAAAATCAGCGCCCCACTCATAACTTTCGAAGTGTTGCAGCACCATACGGCGCTGCCTGTTGGCTTCATTTACTAAAAGAATAGCCATTCTTTCTTGTTTATCTACAAACAATGTGGTCTTTAAATCTAGATCGAGCAGGCGCTGTGCCAGCTTAGCTTCAAACTTAACCTTGTTGCTAGCCTGTTTGCCTGGGTCTTTAGCCATTAAAGTCAAAGCACCTTTTAAGTCGCCTTGTTCTATTCTCTCCACAACACCAGGATGCATTGGGTAGAAGTCTTTAGGGTTAAGCTTAGTTACGTCGCCTGGGCGCTTGTCTAGACCAGAATCAAATATGCCAGGTACTTTTCCAGTAGGTGCTCGGCCTAACATCTTCTCGTAAATAGTGCCGATAGGGCCGGCTTCTTTACGCTTCTTCATGTTTTCTATGGCTTGGTCAGCACGAGCAATATCCCGTTTGTATTCATTAACGGTAGCATCAAAACGACCAAGTTCTTGCTTTGGCAAGTTTTCTTCTACCCATTTCTGGAATAGCTTGGCCGACTCATTAGTCTGACCCTTATATGCTGCACCAGCAAAATCTTTACTAAATGGCACGGCTAAATCAAAAGCCGCAGCACGCATAGCAGTTATATATGGCCATGCATTGAAGTAAGTAATTGCAGCTTTTTCTTCTGGCGTTCTTTGTTCTTTAGCAGTAGCTTCAAGAGTTTTAAGCACTTCATTAATGCGGCGCTCAACCATTGGATCGGTGCTACGTACAGTATCTCTAGCGCTGTATGGCAGTGCAGTTTCATCTTGTCCAGTACGGGCCCGATCATATCTGGCAATCGCCTCATCAAACTTAGCACGTAGCTTATCAATACCCCGTACAGTATTTAGATCAGGTATACGCAACAAAGACTGGAAAGCCTGTGTCTGTGCATTAACATCCATGCCAGGTAGTTCTTTAACCAAATTAGTAGTTGCGGCTTCTCTTTCTTTAGGTGCAAGGCTTAGGCTATCTAGGAAGTTATTCATAACTGCCATGCGTTTAGATAGCTCTGGACCAGGCTCAAGTGCTACGCTTACATCAGGACCTTTAGCAGGAACTGGTTCTGGCGCACCTTCTTCTTTATAACGACTAACTTCTTCGGTACTCTTACCGCCGAGGAACTCAGCAACACCGTTTAGGAAGTTTTTAACCTTAGCACTATATTGCGTTGCCTGTGCTGGATTATCTGTAGCTGGCTTAATGCTATTAAAGAAGCTAGTAAGCGGGGCCATTGGAGCAGTCTCATCACCAACCAACCCCATCCGGGCAGTCTCTGGCTCTTCAATTGGCTCTGGTGGCGCCATCTCTGCTAGCTTCTCGCCTTTGTCTAAGCCAAACCCTGCTTCTTTAACAGGAACGGT
>JGI24890J29729_1001459_pt1 | contig 10612 bp, 17 predicted proteins | sample FreactcultureFD7_FD_29729 | JGI IMG/M metagenome (IMG submission 29729)
CTAAAATAAAAAAGCAAAAAGCAGGAGCAAAATAATGTTTACTAAGAATAGTGTTTCACAATCAATGATAGATGCAGTTCAATCTGTTTTGGCTGAAGACAAGAAATTGCTCCTTGAACCTGAAGTGGAGAAAAAAGACCGCAAGAAAAACGATGACAAAAAGCAAGATGTGGCGGAAGGCCACCAAGATGACAGCAAAGAGCGTGAAGAAAATCTAAGATATAGCCGCAGTCGTAATCCTGTTGCCGATGCTATTCGTAAAAAGTTGAATCCTAATCAGAAAGAACAGAATAAAAAAGAAGATGTGTCTGAAGAACTAAAAGGTAACCAAGTAAAATTGGACAAAAATCATAATGGTAAATTAGATTCTCAAGATTTCAAATTACTAAGAATGAAAAAAGAAAGTATTCTTGATTCAATGAAATCTGGTGCAAAGAAAGTTGCTAAGAAGGTTGTTGATACTGTTGGTCACAAAGATGATGAAGACCTATTGAAAGATTTGGAAAAAGAAACCGGCGGCAAACGTCCAAATGCATACAACAAACCAAAGAATGAAGAAGTTGAATCTGTAGAAGAAGATGTTGGTGCAATGATGAGTGTCGTTGATGAAGACAAGGGTAAAAAAGCCATAAGGGTCGATACACTTAAAGGTCCCACAACAACTACTGATCCAGAAGTGAAAAATGCAAATGCTCATTTCAGTGGTAAAAAAGCAACATTGAAGGCTGAAGGTAAGACTCCAGATACTCCTGTACCTTTTGTTACAGATTCTGTTTCACCAACACACAGAGAAATCAACAAAGCTGTTAAGCCAACATTCAAGAAAATTAAAGAAATGTTGGGTAAAACAGGTACCGGTGAATCTGAACTTCCTGCAAATGCACAACTTCCAGGATAAAAAATGAAAAGTAAAAAAAATGTAGTTAAGGATGTAGTAAAACCTACAGCCATTTCACCTAAAAGTAGTTTCACTGACCCGAATGATCCTTGGTCAGCAAAGGCTAATGTTGCTGAAAACATTACATCAAAGCGTTCAGAACTATTAAAAAAATTCTATAAGTCGAAGGGTTGGAACGTGGACTATATTACTAAGAATAAAAAAGTATCTCAATCCAAAACTGGTGAGTATGACAAATGGAAAAGAGACCACGGTATCTATGAAGAAGACCAAATTGATGAAGTTTCAAATGAACTACTAGGCCGTTACAAGACCGCTGCAGGAAGTCAAGCATCAGAATTAGATAAAGCTGGCGGTAAAGAAAACATCCAGAAGGCTAACAAGCGTTTCTCCGGTATTGTAAAAGCAACCAAGAAACAATTTGCAAATGATGATAAACGTGTGTCTGAAGCTAAAGATGCAGGTGAATATGATTATGAAGGTGCAATGGCCAAGACGCAGCTTCAAACAATCTGTAGAAACGCTGAAGATTTAAAAAATATGTTGAAAGATGACGAGAATCTTCCAGAATGGGTGCAAGCAAAAATCACAAAAGCTGAAGATTACATTACAACTTCTTTGGATTACATGAAGTCTACAGCTGAATTGGAAGAAGAAATTAGTTTAGATGAAGTTCTTTCTAAAGATGCAAAAGCATATGATTGGATCCATGATTTTGTTCATAGTGACAATCCTAAGTTTGCAGGAAAATCAACAAAGAAACGCCAACAAATGGCCCTTGCAGCTTACTATGCAAAACAAAAAAATGAAGATTCTGTTGACCCACAAGCTGCAACACAGTCTCCAGCTGATGGTGCAAATGGTGGTGAAACACTTGCTCGCGGCGAGAAACCACCATCTCCAAAGAAGTCTATTAAAAGAATCGTACAAGAATTACACTCATCTTCTCGCCAAGTAAAAGAAGATTTGTATGATTGGGAGAAAGACGATAAGCCTGCAAAACCTTATGGTAAAAAACCAACTATACAAAAATTGGACGGTGTAGATAATATAGGTGACGATAAACCAAATGCAAGATTGATCCAAAAAGGTGGTAAAACATTGACAGGTGAACCAAGAGACACAATTGAAGTTGACCCTATGATGAATAACCGTAGCAAGATGCCAGATTACAAAAATATGGATAAAATCAAGCAGAAACCACAAGAACAATAAATAGATAGAATACCTTTCTACCCAAGGAGAAAAAATGGCTTACCAAACATGGAATAATAACGACACACCACAAACACCTGGCAACTTTGGCCATCCAACGTGGGTATCTGAACGTCAAACAAGGACTGTTACACAGTTGACCACATCCAATTTGACAGTTACCGGTGCAACATCCATCATCTTTACAATTCCAGCAGCTGTTTCCACTGTTGGTGTTGGAGCAGGTCAATATGTTAATCTTTTGAGTGGTGGTTCAGCAACAGCTAACCTATCATCAAATGGTTTTCCCGGAATGTTCTTTTCAAATAATACAGTTGCTTCTGTTTCTGCTAACCTAGTTGTATTGTCTACAGGTGTTAAAGGTAACATTGCAGCCGGATCAGTTATTTCTTTTGATGCAGCTATCGTAAGACCTACAGGTGAAGTTTCTAACACCTATTTTGCAGATACAGTTCTTGCAACAGATACTCGATTGACTGCGGCTAACAATAAAATTGGTGGAAATCCAAGTGCTGGATGGGTTCACGTTAGAAAGAAAACAAATGGTTTAACCGGCGAAGTCCGTTACATTAGAGAAACTCTAGTTTGTTTGACAGATTCTTCTTCAACAAATACTGCTGGTGGTAACACTTCATGGGGTAGAGCATTCGCTAATACCTAATGTATTCTTTTCATAATGAATTTTGATGACCTAAATGAAGACAACTTTGTGATGTATGCAGTAAAATGTTATACATCACCTAGTTGCTTAATGTCCGAGTTTGAGGGAGACTTAAAAAGAACAAAATACCTAAAAAGGTTATTTCGTAGATATAAGGCAACCAAAAACATAAAAGAAAGACTAATTCTTAATCATATTATTCTCTTAAATAATGTATTTGGACCTGAAGCGACCTCCAGAATATTGTTTTTTAGAATTGATGAAAAAGATTATGATTCTTTAAAGACCTTTTTGTTATTCTTAAATATATTGCCAAAGGTAGTAATGGGTATAAGAGGTAAAAACATAGATACGGATTTAATATCAGTGGATATGAAAATAGCAGACATACTAAGAAACATATGATAACATTCAAACAATTTCTAGAAGAAAAAAAGACGTTAAAAAACACAAACCCTTGTTGGCCAGGTTATCACCCAGTAGGCACTAAAGAAAAAGGTGGCCGAACAGTTCCTAATTGCGTTCCAGAAGAAGTGGAAGCAATGTTTGATATTATTGAAGAACTGGTTATGGAAATCTCAGAAGTACATAACATCGATCCTGAAGTTATTTGGGAAGACCTTTCGGATGTATCAGATGAAGAACTATACGAATCTGCTGCATGGCGCCGCAAAGAAGGAAAAGATCCAAAGGGTGGTTTGAATCGCAAAGGTATTGCATCATATCGTAGAGAGAATCCGGGTTCTAAACTTTCTATGGCAGTAACTACAAAACCATCAAAATTAAAACCTGGATCTAAAGCTGCTAATCGTCGTAAAAGTTTCTGTGCTAGAATGGGCGGTATGAAAGGTCCAATGAAAAAAGATGGAAAACCAACCCGCAAAGCTTTAGCCCTGAGAAAGTGGAACTGTTAATGAAAACACTGAAACAGTTCAAAGAACATATCATTAAAACAAGTCACGGATATAAACTTGTATCTAAAAGTACAGGTAAAAATCTAGGTGATTACCCATCAAAAGAAAGTGCTGAAAAAAGAGAACGTCAGGTTCAATATTTCAAACACCACAGTGAAGAAACTATTTGGGAATCCGTAGACAAAAAGGATACAATTCAATTAGATATTCCTTTGATGATTCGTGTTTTAGAATTGGCGAGAGAAGATATTAAATCAGACATGGATCTACACCGTGTTGTGGAAAGACTTATTGATATACGGAACAAAGGAACTCTGACAATGGATGATTATGATTTCATTGCAAATATCAAAGAGAGTTACATGAAAGAAGATGGTATAGCTGTTCCAGGTCCAACAAATGTCGTAGGTACCGGTGCAATTGCTGGTTCAGGTGGTAAAGGTGGTGAACCTGGTGTTTATCTGAAAAAGAAAAGAAAAGTTGTTCTTCAACCAATGAGACTTAGAGCTCCACCGAGGATGTAATATTATGTTTTTATGGTTATTGGATTTTTTACCTGATTGGTTTTTTTATGTTCCGTTCTTTCTAAGTCTATTCGGACTAATTTTATCCATTTTTACACCAATGTACAAGACACTCATACAAGTTGTTTGTGTGGTTGTTTTATTATTTTCCATGTACATGTTCGGTGGCATTTCTGAAAACAAGAAATGGAAAGAACGTGTTACTGAATTGGAAGCTAAAGTTGTCGTAGCTGAAAATAAATCTGCAATAGAGACGGTCAAAATTGTAGATAGAATCGTCTATCAAAAACAGATAGTAAAACAAAAAGGTGCAGATGTTATAAAGTATATTGATAAAGAAGTTGTCAAGTATGATACTAAGTTTTTACCAGGTGGACCTTGTGAGATGCCTAAAGAATTCATTGAATCTTTGAATAAGGCCGCAGAATGAAAAAGTTATTACTAATTTGTATCATTACATCATTGTGTGCTTGTTCAACTACTGTTCCTGTGACAGTTAAATTTCCTCCAATCCCGGAAGAACTTAATGTACAATGTCCACCATTAAAGAAAATACCAGATGAAGCAAAACTAAGTGACATTTCAAAGACAGTAACAGAGAACTATAAACAATACAAAGATTGTTCTGCTAACAATAGTGGATTAATTGAATGGTTTAATAGACAAAAGAAAATATTTGAGGAGTTAGAATGATTACACTAGAACAACTACAACAATTACTTCCTAATAACCAATATGTCGAACAATGGCATGAAGCTTTAGAACATGTGTTGCCTGATTATGAGATTAACACTCCTCACCGAATCGCAGCATTTATTGCTCAATGTTCTCACGAATCTGGTGGTTTTACTGCACTAAAAGAAAACCTAAACTACAGAGCTGTAACACTATGTAAAGTATTTCCAAAATATTTCACAGAATCTTCAGCCGAACATTTTGCAGGTCAACAAGAAGCTATTGCAAATCGTGTATATGCAAATAGAATGGGTAATGGTCCTGAAGAATCTGGTGATGGTTATCGTTACTGTGGTCGTGGCCTAATTCAGTTGACAGGTAAAGACAACTATCAAAATTTTGCTGATAGTCTAGAAATGAATATTGAAGAAGTTCCAGATTATCTTGGAACTTTTGAAGGTGCCGTACAATCAGCTTGCTGGTTTTGGGAAAACAATAATTTAAATCAATTTGCCGACTCAGGTGATTTCGTTACTATGACAAAAAGAATCAATGGAGGAACCATTGGTTTAGAAGATAGAATTGCTCACTACAATCATGCTTTACAAGTATTGAGTGTATGACAACAAAACACCATTCGCATAAAAAAGAAGATTGGTTAAACAGCAAATGGCGTCCAATGATGGGTTGGATGTATATGGCGGTTTGCACTTGTGATTTCATGTTATTTCCTATCGCATGGAGTCTATTGCAAGCATTAAATCACGGTCAAGTTACTAGTCAATGGCAACCTATCACACTACAAGGTGCTGGGTTATTCCATATAGCGATGGGTGCTATACTTGGCATTTCAGCATATGGCCGAACACAAGAAAAAATAAGTGGAACAAATTTTGTTCCATTAACACCTCCACCTACCGTTCCAAACAATCAACCGGTTATAAATAATCAAACGCCAGCAACAGTTGCTGGTAGCAAAAGCCAGATTCCGACATCCAATCAACCAATGCTTTGAGGCCTTTATGAAAACCGTAAAACACTATGTCAGTTTATTTTTCCTTGCATGTTTCTTGCTTACAACAGTAAACCCAACAATGGCTGCAACTAAAGAGGTTTGCAGAGTTGTAAAAACTACTCATGGAAAAATAAAAAGTGTTTGCAAAAAAATTAAAGTTCATAAGAAATTGGTTGGCACAAAAGTTCCCAGTAAGAAAAAATAATGGTAACGGAAAACGAATTGAGGGACATCCAAGTGGATGTTGGTGTTTTAAAAACACAAATCTCAACAATCACCACTCTCTGTAACAAAATGGACCAAGTAATAGAAAAATTGGTGGATCAACATGACCGCCATATAGCTAAGGTTTATGATGATATAGATAAAAGGCGTCAGGAGACAGACATGGATATTAAAGAAATACATGGACGCATTGATACTGTCTTAGATAAAGTTCAACATACTGAAAAAACCTTATTGGAAGAAATCAAAGGTCTCCGCAAAGAAATGCAAGACCACAATTCCAAGGAAAAAGAAAAACTCCAACAACTTCTAGACTGGAAGTGGATGATTGTTGGTGGCATAATTGTCGTTACATGGTTGCTTTCTCATGTAAGACCTGATATACTACTAGGCAATTTAAAATAACTTAACTTCCTGGTTTTATTATGAGTGTCTTCATTGACAGAAATTTCCTATTGCAAGTATCGCCCAAATTACAGAAGTTCTCCAAGAAGAAGGATGACCTCTATAATTTTCGGTGTCCCCTCTGTGGAGATTCACAGAAAAACAAAAGCAAATGCCGTGGTTATGTCTATCGCAAGAAGAATGATTACTTCTATATGTGCCACAACTGTGGTGTATCCACATCGTTCTATAATTTCTTAAAACAAGTTGATCCTAATCTGCTTGAAGAATACCAGATGGAACGGTATAAAAACTCTGCGAATACGAATTCACCTGAACCTGAGTTTTCGGAATTGAAGGTTAAACCGGTATTTACCAAAAAGTTGGATTTACCAACAATTGAATCTTTACCTAATGAACATTATGCCAAGAAGTATGTTATGGGTAGAATGATACCACAAAACATGTATTCTCAGTTGTATTACTCCGAGGATTTCAAAGCTTTTGTAGATTCTTTCGATGTTGAAAAAGACATTATGGAAGGTGATAAACGACTAATTATCCCATTCTATGATAAAGAAGGGAATCTGACTGGATTTCAAGGCCGAGCACTTGGACAGTCAAAGATTCGTTACATCACAATCAAACTCATGGACGATGTTCCACGCATGTTTGGAATCAACCGAGTGAATGAAGATAAACCGATTTATGTCTTTGAAGGACCAATCGATTCAATGTTTATTAAAAATTCAGTAGCTGTCGCCAGTTCGTCACTTGAATCGGCCGCAGAATACTTGGATAAATCAAAAATTGTACTAGTATTCGACAATGAACCTAGGAATAAAGAAATCGTGAAATTGATGGAACATGCAGTCGATAATCATTTCAATGTTGTTGTCTGGCCGGGAATCATAACCGACAAAGACATTAATGATATGGTATTAACTGGATTTGACATTGAAGAATTACATGATATAATGGAGAAACACACTTATGTGAATCTTAGGGCTAAAATGGAATTTGTGAATTGGAAAAAAATATGAATGTAAATTTAATTTCATACTCTCAAGGAGTAGATGATAAAAGTTTAATGGACCAAGTTGCGTATGCGGCTCGCGTATCTAATCCATCGAACCAAAACAACTCAGACACTGCTGAGAAATTGGTTAGATACTTGATTAACAATCAACATTGGTCACCGTTGGAGATGGTTTCCGTGTGTTTGGAGATTGAAACAACCCGTGACATTGCAAGGCAGATTTTGCGGCACCGATCCTTTTCATTCCAAGAATTTTCTCAACGATATGCTGATGCATCACAACTTGGTTTTGAATTGCGTGAAGCAAGACTGCAAGATACAAAGAATCGTCAGAACAGTATTGAAACAGAAGATACACTTCTCCAGAAGCGTTGGCAACAAAAGCAACAGTTGGTAATTGATACGGCGAAAGATGCATATACTTGGGCGTTGGAACATCAAATTGCAAAAGAACAAGCTCGGGCAGTTCTACCAGAAGGTATGACAAAATCTCGTATGTATATGAACGGAACTCTTAGGTCTTGGGTACACTATATACAACTCCGAAGCGCAAATGGTACACAGAAAGAACACAAAGAAGTAGCTCTCGCCTGTGCTGCAGCAATTGAACCAATTTTCCCAATGATTATGGAGTATACAAATGAATAGTTCTGATGATGTTAAACGATTTATGGACGCCTGCGACCAAAAAGAAACAGGTTTTGGTAAACAAGCAACTCTTTATATTTCCCTAATTCGGGAAGAGTTTGATGAATTAATGAATGCATTTTTTCGAGGAAATATGGTAGACATTGCAGATGGTTGTGCAGATTTAAAATGGGTCATTGAGGGATTAGAACACACTTTGCAGATTCCACAACAAGATGTTTGGAATGAAGTTGCGAGAAGCAACCTAGCAAAGATTGACGATGAAACTGGAAAAGTATTAAAAAGAGCAGACGGAAAAGTTTTAAAACCTGAAGGTTGGACTCCGCCTGATATTAAAAGTATTTTGAAAAAATAATAAGGAATAAAGATGGAATACATGGGTATAAATATAGATTTAGAACGAGATAAACTTTTTGATGAATTAGGAATAAAAAGACTTAAAGAGTCTTATATGAGAGATGATGAAACTTCACCACAACAACGATTCGCCTTCGTTTCCGCAGCCTTCGGAACTGACTCAGCTCACGCTCAACGATTGTACGACTATTCCTCAAAACACTGGTTATCTTATTCAACTCCTATTCTATCTTATGGTCGTTCTAAAAAAGGACTTCCAATATCGTGTTTCCTCAATTTTATCGATGATACAGCGCAAGGATTAGTTGACAATCTATCTGAAACAAATTGGCTCTCAATGTTCGGTGGTGGTGTCGGCATCGGCTTTGGCATTCGTTCAGCGGACGATAAATCTACTGGAGTTATGCCACACCTTAAAATCTATGATGCATCATCTCTCGCTTATAGACAAGGTAGGACTCGCCGTGGTAGTTATGCCGCTTATCTTGATATTTCTCATCCGGATATTATCGCATTTTTAGAAATGCGTAAACCAACAGGTGACCCAAATGTTCGTTGCCTGAATCTGCACCACGGGATAAATATCACAGATGACTTTATGCAGTTGATTGAAAACTGTATGTTGGATCCAAATGCAGACGATTCTTGGAATTTAGTAGACCCTTTTAGTAAAGAAATTCGTGAAACAGTTTCAGCTAAACATCTTTGGCAACAAATTCTAGAATTGCGTATGCACACAGGTGAACCATATATTCACTTCATTGATACTAGTAATAGAATGCTTCCGCAGTGGTTGAAGGACAGAGGACTAAAAGTACACCAATCAAATCTTTGTTCAGAAATCATTTTACCAACAAATAAAGAAAGAACAGCTGTTTGTTGCCTTTCTTCATTGAATCTGGAGAACTATGATGAATGGAAAGATGAACCATTATTTCTCAGAGATGTTGCAGAAATGCTGGATAATGTTTTGCAGTATTTTATTGATAATGCTCCTAGTACAGTTCAACGTGCTAGGTATTCTGCCCAATGTGAACGCTCTATTGGCGTCGGCGCCTTGGGCTTTCATGCCTACCTCCAACGAAACGGAATTGCTTTTGAAGGAGTTATGGCCAAGGTCGCAAACAATAGAATCTTTAAGTCAATAAGAGAGAAATTAGATGAAGCTAACCTCACTTTGGGAAAAGAACGTGGTGAAGCTCCAGATGCTCGCGGTACTGGCAAGCGGTTCAGTCATCTTATGGCTATTGCTCCAAATGCTTCTTCGTCTATCATTATGCGAAACACTAGTCCTAGTATCGAGCCTTATCGTGCTAACGCTTACCGTCAGGACACTCTATCGGGATCATTTTTGAATAAGAATAGATGGCTTGATATAATCATCAAAGGTTTAACACAAACAGAGGATGAATACAATGAAGTATGGTCTTCCATTATTGCTAATGATGGTTCTGTTCAACATTTGGATATTTTAGATGAAAATCAAAAAGCTGTATTCAAAACATCTATGGAAATTGACCAACGATGGGTTATTGATTTGGCTGCCGATAGACAAATGTATATCGACCAAGCACAGTCACTAAACCTATTCTTTAGACCTGATGTTAACATCAAATATCTCCACGCTATTCATTTTATGGCATGGAAAAAAGGTTTGAAGACATTGTACTACTGCCGTTCTGAAAAGATTGGTAAAGCTGATAAAGTTTCAAAGAGAATTGAAAGACAGGTCATCAAAGAAATTGACATGACACAAATTGCACAAGGTAACGATTGTATAGCTTGCGAAGGATAAAAAATGAAAAGAATATTAAGATTCACGGCAGAATGGTGCCGTCCATGTAAGTCATTGGCAGCCATCTTGGAAGAAGTCAAAGGTGAAACTGTAGTTGAAGTCATTGACATCGACAAATATTCAGACATTGCAGTTGAGTTTGGTATTAGGTCTGTACCAACTCTTGTAATGATGGATGAAAATATTGAAGTCAAGAGAATGACCGGTTTGAAAACAAAGAATGATTTGGAAAACTGGTTGGTGACATAATGAAACCGAAGAT
>JGI24890J29729_1001461_pt1 | contig 10603 bp, 27 predicted proteins | sample FreactcultureFD7_FD_29729 | JGI IMG/M metagenome (IMG submission 29729)
CTAAAAAATTAGCGCAACAAGATCTTGATTACCATAACCAGACACGTCATTCGAAAGAAAAATACAAAGGTGAAGCAGCTGAAAAACGATTTAATCAACGTGTAATGGAGAAAGACTAATGAAGTCACACCAAACAGACCGAATTCTAAGAAAGCTGGAGCAGGAAGCAATTCTGCTAGGCGACGGTGACAGTCAATTCACAGAAGGTAAGTACATTGGAATTGACAAAAATGGCAACAAAATAAAGCCACCACGCTGGCGTGTTGATTCAAAAGTTATTGAATTCGAGTGTGGTTGTCGTGGTGAAAGAATTCAAAAGCTGTACGGTAAAAAACCAACAGACCCCATTATTTTTGACGGTCTACCTGAACAAGCAGTCTACGATTTTGTATGCTGGAAGCACGAACCACACATGAATAAACGACTTCGCTTAGATGGTTTTGTTACCTTCAAAGACTGGAAAGAAAAGCGTCGTCCTCTACTGATAGGAAAATAATGGAAATTGAAGCAAACCTTGGAGCTGGTGAAGAACACGAATCTTTACTAAGCGGATTAAAAATTTGGGCAAAAGTCGGTGTGGAACTTGGAGAACAAGTTAAAAAGCAAGCTGAAACCAACGAACGTCTATGGCGTAGGTTGCAATTTGGAACACCAGTTTCGTACAAAGTTGTTGCTAGTGGAACTTTTACTACTGGTCAAAAGCTCGTACTTAATTTAGGCGCACCCGACGCTGGAACCTACTGGAACGTGCGCAGTTTTGCCATTGGTGGAACTGACGTAAACGTTGCATCAGCTGGTAATTTTGGTCTTTACATTAGTGGATTTACGCAGTCAAACTATTCACCTGGAATGGGTGCCTTGGTTGACGGTGGTGGAACCTACGGTGGTGCTGACGTAATGCCTTATTCAGAAAATTACGGTAACGACAGTTTGCGTGTTCAAGACAGCGAAAATCTTTATGCTGTAGTTCAAGGTGGCACTAACGGACAAACATACGTTGCTAACGTTGGTGTACTTGTTTACAACGTTGCTTCGGGTCTTGGAAAAGACATTAACGTTAGCTAATGGGTCTACAACAACGAAACATTGCAGGAAACATAACGTACCGTTGGAAGTGTGACATTGACGGTAAAACGGGTTCTGCATTTTCAAGTCAACAAGCTGCACAAAAAAGTTATGACCAACACATGTTTAATGAACACCAGGACGAAGAACCTGATGGAGACGAAGAAAACTAATACTTGACTTTTGTTCTAATCCATGCTTAACTTTTAGTCCAATGTAGTACTAAGAGAAAGATTGAAAATGGGTGAATTAGTAAACATTGAATCATTGAATAGCGAAGCTGTTCTTTCGATTCTTAGCAGTGGAAACAAAATGAAGTATGAATTTAAGCCAGCCAACGCAGAAGATACTGCGAGAAAAATTGCTGAACGTGACATCAACGCTCAGTCACTTGATGAACTTCTTGGTGGTGGAAGCGACACTATTAGTGGACGTGATTACATCAACAAACCATTTAGTTTGACTGGTGTGGAATGGCAACCAAGTGAAATTGCTGGAGAAGGACTTCCCTTCTACGCAGTGCTTCACGTCATCAGCATGGACGGTGAACCAAAAGTGATTACTACTGGTGCAACATCAGTAGTGCGCAAGGTTGCTGTAATGGCTCAAAACGGTTGGCTTCCAGCGTGGGTGAAAATTACCAAGGGTGCAAAAACCGAAGCTGGTTATGAACCACTAGACCTTGTTAAAGCTCCACAATCTGAAATTCCGTTTGCTGGTTAAGTATGCCCAGGTCAACGTATTTTGTAGCTTTACAAAAGCTAGAACAATCAAAGCTGAATTTTGAACGTGCTAACAAGGCACGAAATAAAGCACAAACAGATTTGTACGCAACCATGGTTAAGGCAGTGGAAGCTGGTATTACCCGTGGCGAAGTTGGAAGAATTGTTGGTGTTACGGGTGCCCGTGTTGCACAGATTCCTGGCATGCCAGCTGGAGCCAACACGCACAAAAATACTGACGACGAATAATGGCTAAGACCCGTGACTGGTCAGGGTTGGGTGAAGCTCAACGCAATAGATACATTATTGCTGGACGCACTGGAACCCTGACTGGTCGCAAAGGTCTGACAGCTGCGCAGGTTCGTAAATACTACGAAAGTGGAAAAGACTTGTCTGGTGGTCGTGGTCACGCTGGTGAACGTGTTGCTAGAGAAATTAAACCATTAGCACTTCGAGCTGCGATAGGTGCAGACACTACCCAAGACAGAAAATTGTTATCTGATTTTCGTAGGTCTCGCCAGCTACCAGCATGGTTGCCAAAAGACAAATCAAAGATGTCCGATTCCACCGCAGCTTCGTTAGCAATTCTTGGAACTGCACCACGAAACTGGAAGAACGTTCAAGTCACCTACAACGACGACACAAAAAGTTATTCGGTATTGGTTACAACAAAACGTGGAGCAAAAAGAACAACAGAATTAGACCGTGAAGGTCTGCGTGAATTTGGTCGCTTGATGAAGAATCCTACATCACTTGGCAAGACTAAGGCAGAACAAAAATCCTTGAAAAATCAGTGGACTAGAACAAATGGTGCGCCTTGGGATTTCAAGGTCAACATAGAAATTCCAACCGATTCACAGTAGTAAATTAAACATACGCCTAAAGAGAGAGATAAAAATGTATAACGATAAATTACGTCAAGCACGAATTGATTACACCGAAGCTGCTTTAGTAGAAATGAACGCTATTTGCAATGTCATTGAAAATGATGACATGGAAAAGTGTGAATTGCTTCAGCAACGTGCGCAAGAATTTGGTGAAATGGCTCAAGAAAAGTATTTTCAATTTGTTGCAATTGCTAGTGAGTTGTATCCTGACAATCCAGCACTAGGTCAGTTAAACTTCGACGCAGCTGACGCTGATGAAAATTGAACCTCTACGTTCATACAAACCCAAAGACTTTGCTTTACTCACACCAGGCAACAAATGTCTTTATGTCGAAACCAAGTGGGGTAAGCAATTGTTCACGGGTAAGCGTGACGTGGATTCCGCCCTTAATAAACTCTCTGGTTTCACCTGTTATGTCAGTTCAGGTTTGGAGCGTCTAAAGAATACGACTTCAGCTAGAGAATGGGTTCTCACAACCTGGCGTGGCAAGGGCGTCAAGATGAAGCACGTTCCCACGGGTCTTAGCGTGACTAGCTTGCGCAGCTGCTTAGAAGGTAGCGACGACCCGTTTAGGGATTTGAATGAAACCTTAACGTGGCTTCGCCAATACGGTATTCCGCCAGCTTCAATTTCTTCTATGTCTTGGAAGCTGCTTCGAGCGAGCTTGGCAGGAACAGTAACCGTCGGCTTTGACCCGTCACCGTCGGCTTTGACCCGTCTATCTCAGAAGCTGCATTTTTTGGTGGTCGCCAGGAATGTCCAAAACCTGACGTGTACAAAAACATGAAGTCATTAGACATACGTTCTGCGTATCCATCAGCTATGTCGTCAAGGGAAATTGCTTTATCGCTTCGCAAAGTTGACCCGTCAACAAAACTAGACCCAACCCAGTCAGGTATGGCACGGGCAAAAGTTTACGTTCCAAAATCTTTACAACACCCACCACTGCCAGTTCGCTTAGCCGAAGACGCAATTCAGTTTCAGTGGGGTCACTTAGAAGGAACTTGGTCGTGGGTCGAGCTGGACGCAGCTAAAAAACTTGGGTGTGATGTTCAGGTAACTGATTGCTGGGCACCAGGTAGAACACAAGATTTATTTTCAACGTGGTGGGAGATGGCACAAGAAGGTCGTTCACTACCACACGGAGCTGCACGAATGGCAAAAGCTATTGCCAATTCAACGTGGGGTCAATTCGCTATGCGAGGAAATGACCGAACAGAAATTGCGTGGGCAGACGATAAGGGAAACGAAGAATACGAAACGTCACTACCCGTTCGTGGACTACCTCACAAGTACGCATTACACGTAGCTGTAGAAGTTACCGCCCGTGTTCGAACACAAACTTTGATGGAAGGTTTGTACGGTGTTGGCGGAGCTGTACACGTTGACACTGATGGACTGATTGTTCCAATGTCTTTTAAGAATCCTGAAAACTTTGGAAGCAATTTTGGTCAGTGGCAGATTAAAGAAAACATGAGAACACTAGAACTACGGGCACCGCAGCTGTACCGATTCCAACGAGAGAAGGAAGATTACATTGCGTGGAATTATGTAGCTAGTGGAATGAATGGTGAAATGGCACGACGAACCTTTGAACAAAATGACATTGGTTCTTCCATTGCGTATTTAGAAATGACTGACAAGTGTTTACCACCTGCTAGTGCTGATGATGAAATGATGATGGACGCAATTCACCGTGAAGCTCTAAGGTTTGGAGTGAAAATCTAATGGCACATTTTTCTGATGGATTACATTTAGAACTATGTAATGGAATGAATTGCCATACCATGAAAGACCGTTCAGAAATGTACCAAATTCCAGGCAAACGTTCGTGGTGGTGCGAACGTTGTTGGAAGATTAAATTTCCTGAAATTTCTAAAAACCCTGGTCAAACCCGTTTATTTTAAGGCAATTTACTTCAACAAAGACTTGACTTGACTAGAGATTTGGTTGTAGTCTTTTTAAGTAGTCAACAACGACTACACAAAACGTTGGAGTGAAAATGATTACATGGACTGACAAAAAAGTTGATGGAAAAGTGCTTTACAGCATTGGAAAGATTGACGGCATTACTGAATACGACATTGTTTCATTAGCTAACGGTGGTTTTTCTATTCGTAAGTTCGGTTACCTTTCTGTAGCTTCTGCTGGAAACATGACTTTTGCTAAGCACTGGTGCGAAGAAGCAGCTGCAAAGGAAGGTCAATAATGCGTAGGTCAAAACTGCACGAACACGTCAATAATTCTCTAGTACAACTGGATTACCTGGAAGGCGCAGTGAATCGAAGCAACAACCTGGAGAGATGTAACAGGCTCCTGCGAGAATTACGCAGGGACATTATGAGAATCCAAGGAGAGGTTTTGAATTATGAAGAAGATTAAGTACATAGGTCGTTGCAAACATTGTGACTACATGGAAACAGCTACAGCGAAGCAAACAGACCAACGAGCTGAAAACTCAGCACTGCATTACATAGTTGTAAAAGCACAGTGTCACACAAGAGAAAATTACGGTCACATTGTTAACCTAGACATGGAAGAAAGAGCTGCCTAATGTTATTTATTATGACAATGTTGACCGTGTACGTCTGTTTCAAGCTGGGCGTAATGGTAGGAAAAACAGAAGAACGTGAACGTCGTGAATACGAAAAACCACCTATTAGCTGGTACCGTGAACCAGGGAGAGGACGCTGATGCCACCAGTAGAACATGATGAACTAATTGCCAAGTTTCGAGCTGTAATGCTCAAAATAAAGCACGACCTGAATGAATTCTTAGACATACTTATTAAGGAAGAAAAACAAAATGAAGAATGAAGAAGAATTATTTTTGTTAGAAAAGATTGTAGCTGAGCTGCACCGTTGGGAGCGTGAAACCACTGCTAAGGCAAGGGTCGAAGAACGTCCGTACCAATGGGGCTATTCAGACGGAATACGTTTTGCCAAGCAAGTAGTAATGACAGCGCAGTTGAAAGCCGAAAAACACAGTGCAGCTGAACTTACCAAGTAGTCTGGTAACGGTGGTTCTCTCTACGTCGTGATGACGTTCACCATTGCCATCAAAATTTCCTGTCACCTGGTTGCCAACGTTTCCAGGTGGCAGGATTTTTTTCGTATTGACTTGCAATTGTAATTACACCGTTGTAACCTTCGAATCAGACTGGCGACTAATGAAAGGATAAGCATGCCTTCAAAGAAAACTTTTGACTTGGTAATTATCACTTCACTACTGTTACACCCAGCTGTCGGGCTACTCAAAATGTCTGCACGTCGTTGGAGTCGTGAATCAACAAATAAAACCTGCGCCACTATCGGTGACGCACTAACGATTGGATTGTAAAACCAATGGCACAAACATCAACAGCACAAGAAGCTGGTCGTCCGCAGCCACAGACAACCGTAGAAGCTTCGGGGCCTTTTATCCGTAACTCACAACCAGGTCGGGCACCTATTTACAACGTAACTGGTGGAGCGTTCGGTGGAACATTGACACAGCCACTTGTGGCACGTCCTGGTTACTTTCGTAACTTTCGTGTTACGCACACACTTACTACTACAGGAACTGTTACAGGTACTGTTGCACTAACTGCCGATTCGCCATACAATTTGAACTCGTTGATTCAGCTCAAAGACGCTTTCGGAACACCACTACTTGTTGGTGATGGTTACTCTATTGCAAACCTTGTAAACCTTTACGGTGGTGCGTTCGGTCTTAACAACGGTACAAACCTTGCAACGAACCTTCCTTCGTACACAGCAATCAATACAACAACTGGTGCAGGAACATTTTCATACCAGTTGCCACTTGAATTCTCAAAGGCTTACGGAGTTTTGTCGGCAGCTAACGCTTCGCTACTTCCAACGTTGCAGTTCAACTACAACACAGCAACAACAGTATTTGGAGCTTCGTCAACTGGTGTGTACCCTACAATTGGTACACAAATTGACACAGACTTCTACTGGCTACCAGAATCAACACAGGGAATTGAGCCACCTGGACTTGGAACAACACGTCAGTGGCAGGTCGTTCAGGCTAACCCACCAGTAACAGCTTCAGCTTCAGCACGTATTCAGTTCCCACGTCTAGGTGGATACCTTGACACAGTGGTTGCAATCTGTCGTGACTCAACTGGTGCCCGTACTGACGGATACTGGCCATCACGCTTGCAGTGGTATGTAGATGGTGTTCCACTTATTGACACCACAATGCCAGAACTTTACGACGACATGGCAATCCAATACGGACTTGGTGCTGGTCTTGCTTCAACTGTTCGTCCTACAGGAACAATTGCGTTCTGTCGTAAGACTTCACTCAACCAGCAGTCACTTGGTCTACTTGACTCAGGAGAAACATTCCTATCAACTAACCCTGCAACGTTGCTAGAACTAAACTTCGCTCCAGCTGGAGCAGGTTCAAACTCACCTGCAACTATCAGCTGCCTAGTTGGACAAATTGTTCCAACTGGCGCACTAATCCAGGGTCTACCAGAACTCTAAAAAGGAATAAACCATGGGTGGTCTTTCACTATCAGCTGGCGGCTTGGGTGGCGTAAATAGCGTTCAAGCTGCGCAATACGGTTCTAATCAATCGTACAGTTCTGGAATGGGTGCAGTTTCATCAGCCTTCGCAGGAGCTAGCACAACACCAACTATGACAACTGGCGAAATGATTATGCCAAAACATGGTTTTGGTGTAGCTACTTGGCTAGGCATTGGTTCCATTGTTTTGCTCGTTTGTATTCGTCGTTCACTACCAAACTAAGAAAGGAAAAAACTATGTCACGTTCACCAATTTTTTATGTTCTAGTTGGCGTTGGCGGAGTATGGCTATACCATCACTTCATCATGCCTGTACCAGGCGCAAAGAAGTAATAACCAATCATGCTTGTAATTGGGTTAGGCGTAACGTATCTAGGGTACTCATTGCTCTACTACGGTCTAACTCAAGTACAGGGTGGAAACTGGGGTTTGCTTGATTTAATGTTGCCTTCAAGGTGGACACCAGAAAAAGCAACAACAGCTCGTGATGGTGTTGGTGGCTAATGGCTACTAACCCATTACTGTACCCAGCACTTGTTGAGACAGCACTAATTACCTACCGTGGTGTCATAAACAAATCAAATGTAAATAACCCAATTCCACACTTTCCATTGCCGTCGCAAATTGGAAGCGTGGTTTTTGTTTACGGAACTTTGTCGCTATTCCCTGATTCAGCAAATCGCCTAGCGACCTTGTTGGGTTGGGGTTTTGTTGTTGCAACAGCATTGAATGTATGGTCGCCAGGTGGTAAAGTTACAAATACGAACGCTGTTGTTGCCTCTAACGCAACAGCAGGCAGTGAACTTATTCAAGGCACTACAAGTTCAACTAACGGATAGGAATAAAATGTCAGGAATTCTAAGCATTGCAGCTCTAGTTGTCGGTGGCGTAATTGTTGCGGACATTCTCACGCACCCATCAGGAACCGCAGCTGCGTCAAATGGTCTACTTGGATTATGGTCAACGTCACTAAACGGACTGCTTGGTTCAACAACGGCAGTGGGAAAGAACAAAGTCACACAAGTTAAAGGTGGCTGATAGTGGACAAGACCAACAAAGCTAAGTGTAACTACGACACTGGTGATGGTCGTTGCTCACGTCCTAAAGGACATTCTGGTTATCATGCTGTAAAACACACAGGAGCTGCCTACGGTGGTCAACCTAAAAAATCAAGAAGTACAACTCAGAAAAAAAACAAAACCGTTAAAAACAAAAGATTTTCTGACGCACTAAGGAGCATTTTTTAATGAGACACCAAATTCGAGTCTTACAAGCTCCTACAGCTTGGGGAACGGGTGCGTTCGTATCTATTCCAGCGCAATCTTCCACAGCTTCGTTTAACGGACAAAATCTAATTACTGGTGCCCCAGGTACCGTACCTATTTATTCACCACGTCCAGTTGCAATGGACGACTCTTCACTTGGCGGAGAATTTAATCAACCAAGTGCAGTAGCACCTAACTGGATTTTGCCATCAATCTACGTTGCGCACGCTAATAAAACAATGCGCTTTCCTGGTGACATTGCTATTACAAATGTTTCACCAGTACCTTCTACAGCTATTGGTGCGGTTGTTGCAACCAACTGGCGTAAACCTACGCTTGGTGGAGACCGTGTTACCCGTGCTGTACGTCCATTCACACAATGGCGACCATTTAATAATGGAGCAAGTGCATAATGGAAAATGGAATGGGTAGCGAAATGACAACAGACTACGCAAGTCAAGACGCTACACGTCCAAAATTTGACAACATGCCAAGTGTTCAAGACGACACTACCGTTGAACAAAATCAAACAACACGTTCAGAATTAGTAAATAATCCAGCTCCTATTCCAGCAGTAAATCTAAAAACTGGCGGAAGCATGGCGCAACGAGCAGCTTCATCAACAGCTATGGCAGCTGCAATGAATCCACCAATAAGTGCAACTGGTTCACCTACATACGTTACAAATAGTCAGGAAATGTAATGGCACCACCACCAACAAAAGCACCAGCAAAACCAGCAGCTGCGCCCACAGCTAAACCAACCGCTAGTGCGCCAGTAAAAAAACCAACTGTTGTTGCAACTACACGTCCTATTGCAGGAAACACACCTGCTCAAAATAAAGCCAATACCATTGCAGCTACCAAGCCTGTAGGAAAGCCAGCTCCAAAACCAACACCAGCAGCTGCAAAACCAGCTCCTGTAAAAAAAGCTCCTACTGGCGGAGCTACAAGTGGCAAATCAGGAATAAACGCCACAGCTGCACCAGCAGCTGTAAAGAAGACCGTTACAGCGCAAGGAAGTTCTACAACAATTGCTGACAACCAAGCAAATCTTCCAGCTGCAAATGTAAACATTGGAACTACTGACTTAACAAACATGCCAGCTCCTAGTGGTTACGCTTTAGATAGTGACGCAAACGGTTCTAATGGAACTTCAAATGGAACTGGTGGAACTGGAAATCTAGGTGGCGCACTTGGCGCAGCTGGATACACAGACAATTCATTTTTGACAGGTGAAGCTGTACAAGCTAATGCTGACGCTGGAAATCTAAACACAGACACTGCTACAGCTACACCAGCAGCTTCAGCAACTTCAGGTATTACTTCTTCACCACTATTCAAGTATGCAATTGCAGCTGCTGTTATTGGTGGCGGAATCTATTACTACCGTCGTCAACAAGGAAAGAAGTAATTATGCACGCACGATTTACAACACCGCAAAATCCAGCACTAGGTATTCAACAGTTCACACCAGAACAGAATTTCTTTATTGAAACAAATGCTCGTGGACGTTGGTCTAGAGACCCAAACGTAGAGTATGCAGCTCACGCTTGGCACTTAAAGTGTGACCCTTCGGGAACCGTTGACACCATTGCATTGCAATCAGGAAACGGTTGCTGGTATGACATGGGTGGAAAAGGCGCATACGACGTGAAAGCTGGGAGAATGTAATGACTGTACCTTGTCGGATTCCTATGTATCACAATCAAAACACTGTCGTTGCTAAGCGTGTACTTTCACGCAGCTACGACGTACCTACGTCATGGAACGCACCAGACCAAAAAGGAATTCGTCGTGGAGCAACAGATGACATTACTATGATGTATGTTCCAACACCTATGAAGGGAATTGGAGACCCAAGAATTTTGGGCAAGCGAATTGTTAACCCAACACTTCGCACAGAAATGTTTGTAGGCTAATGAAATGGCTGAATCAAATTCTACAATACGAATAACGACAATTATCTTGCTTATTGGAGAAGCGTCGGGCGTATTTGCAGGATTTTGTCCGTCGTGGTTCACTGTTGCTAGCCCATTTTTCCACGAACAAGAAGCTAAATCAGGAAACGTAAAACGTATTCGAGCTGGTGAAGCAGCTGCCACTGCAATCGTTTTAGCAACTGG
>JGI24890J29729_1001462_pt1 | contig 10602 bp, 19 predicted proteins | sample FreactcultureFD7_FD_29729 | JGI IMG/M metagenome (IMG submission 29729)
TGGTCCATCGCACTTAGAGCCCTTAAGAAAGAGCTTTACTTTTTCGCGACGGCAGCGCTTGCAATCTGCTCCGGTATAACGAGCCATTTATTCTCTTCCTTCCTTAAACTCTACGAGGCTTTGGTGGACGGCAACCGTTGTGTGGTGCTGGTGTGACATCAGAGATGGCACCAACTTCCAAACCAGCGGCCTGCAATGAACGAATTGCAGTTTCGCGACCAGAACCTGGTCCCTTAACAAATACATCAACCTTCTTTAGACCGTGCTCTTGCGCGCGACGGGCAGCAGCTTCTGCAGCCATCTGAGCAGCGAACGGTGTGGACTTACGTGAGCCCTTGAAGCCAACCTGACCAGCAGATGACCAAGAGATCACAGCGCCCGTAGGGTCGGTGATAGAAATAATGGTGTTGTTGAAGGTCGACTTAATGTAAGCCTGACCAAATGCAACGTTCTTCTTTTCCTTCTTGCGAAGTTTGACCTTGCCTTTAGCGGCAGCAGTCTTTGACTTAGGAGCGGCCATGATTACTTAGTCTCCTTCTTCTTACCAGCAATTGCCTTACGTGGACCCTTACGAGTACGCGCATTTGTATGTGTGCGCTGACCACGTACAGGAAGACCCTTGCGGTGGCGAATACCTTGGTAGCTCTGGATTTCAACCTTGCGGCGAATATCTCCTGCTACTTCACGACGAAGATCACCTTCGATTTTGTAATTTGCTTCGATATATTCACGAAGCTTTGCCAATTCTGGCTCTTGCAGATCTTTAACTCGAGTATCTGGGTTGATACCTGTCGCAGCTAGTGTTGCGTGCGAACGGGTAAGACCGATACCGAAGATGTAGGTGAGCGCAATCTCAACACGCTTTTCGCGTGGGAGATCGACACCGACTAAACGGGCCATTTCTTTACCTTTTTCTATATCCGGAAGGTCCTCCGCAATGCATCCAAGGTTTTCCTTGGCTTCGGCCTACCGGTCCGAAGGTCTTAACTTTTTCGAGTTAAGTCGCATCACGCGTTTCTCTTTTTAGTTTTAGGGGTTTAGCCCTGGCGTTGCTTGTGACGAAGGTTGTCGCAAATAACCATGACGCGACCATTACGACGAATGACTTTGCACTTGTCGCAGATCTTCTTAACGCTTGGCTTTACCTTCACGACTTTCTCCTTTATAACTTGAAACTGTTATTACTTATAACGATAAGTAATGCGACCTCGGGTGAGGTCATATGGACTAAGTTCTACAATCACACGATCCTCGGGAAGGATGCGAATGTAGTTCTGTCGCATCTTGCCGCTGATGTGTGCAAGCACTACGTGTCCATTTGTTAATGTCACTCGAAACATTGCGTTGGGCAAAGCTTCAGCAACGGTGCCTTCGATTTCGATAGCTCCGTCTTTCTTGGCCAAGACTTACCTACTTCTCTATTTCGTGCGATTAACTTCCCGGTTGGGAAACTTGCCGCCCACTTCTAGGCAGAGGGTTAGTCTAAGGCGGAGCCTGAAAAAGGCGAAATCGGGGGTACTTATACCCCTCCTTCACCCTTAAAATTGAGCAATGACCGCCAGAATCGCCAAAATCCTGCTCGGGGCGCTCTTCCTTGGCTCACTTGTTGGAGCGGTCCAACCTTCGGAGGCAGGCGCTTCGATCGTCTCGCGCGGCCTACTCATGCGCCTTGATGCCAAAAATCCCGCCTCCTACCCGACGGGAAGTTCGCTCTGGAAAGACATTTCTGGCAATGGCAATGATGTGACTTTGTATAACGGAGCGAGTACAACATGCTCAACGCCATATACGAACGCCAACGTCTGCGCCGGAAGTTATTCCGAGACAGTTGCATCAGGTGTTCGCATGCCGGCAATGCAGTTTTACAACCAAACGACAGCCACAACCGGAAAATACGGTGCGGTAAATGCTGGGGGCTCGGTGAGCTGGGGNGCTTTCAACGGATTCACAATCTCCTTTTATGCAAATTTTGGAACCAATAGTTCTAACTGGGATCGAATTATTGATTTCGGAAGCGCGGCCGGTGGATCTTCTGGATACAACATCGAGGTTGGTCGCAGCGGAGTTGATTCTTCAAAGTTATTCCTGGAGACATGGACAGGCGGAGGCGCAAGTAATGGATATTGTGCGACCGACCCAATCACGAATAACACATGGGCACATTACGCAATCGTTCTTACTGCCACTCAATGTTTGACCTATAAGAATGGAACCCTGCAAAGTACAACGTCATACACAGGCCTCCCCTCAAACGTAGCTCGTGGTGCAAATTACATCGGGCGAAGTTGGTGGAACGCTGACGGAATGTACTCGGGCGGACTTGCCGACCTTGCTCTGTATAACGTCGCGCTTGCTGATACTGAAGTTGCACAAAACTATGCTGAACAGAGCGCTGCTCAAGTATTGAGTTTTATATCTACCGCACCCGCAAACGCGATATCTGGCGTTGGAAGCTACGCCGTAACTGACACTTCTACTTCGCAATTGCCCGTAACTACGACAATTGATGCAAGTTCATCTGCGATTTGTTCAATTTCAAACGGAACTGTCACATTTATAGGTGGTGGTACGTGCACAATCAACGCTAATCAAGCGGGAAACTCCAATTATTCAGCAGCAGCACAAGCACAACAAGGCTTTGGAATCACAGGTAATTCTTCGCTCGTATTTACTATTGCCGGGAATGCAACGACCGCGATTTATCGACAGTCTCTTGGTTTAACCGCGACCATTTCGCCTACCGGCAAGGTCACTTTCTATCAGCAAGGAAAAGCTATACCTGGATGCAATGGGTTGGTAGGGTCGGGCGCAGTAACCTGTAACTGGAAACCAGCCCAAAAATCTATAATTACATTGACGGTTAAATTCATTCCAACCAATACTTCGCTAGCCGCCAGAACCGCTGGGCCATTGTTGGTCAGCGTCGGAAGAAGAACAGGAACGCGTTAAGAAAGCATCGTCGAAACTTCAACACCTAAAGAACCAAGTTTCGCTTTACCGCCATCGAGAGCCGTCAGTACAAATGGTTTTCCATCAGGAAGAAGGGCGTAAGAGTGCTCGAAATGAGCGCCCCGGGAACCATCTTGCGAGACCACGGTCCACTCATCATCCAATACCCGAGTCTTTGGCGATCCACGAGTAATCATTGGTTCGATGGCGAGAGCAAGACCAGGTTTTAACTCTGGCCCCATTCCGGCAGCGCCAAAGTTAAGCACGTGTGGCTCTTGATGCATCTCGGTACCAATTCCATGGCCACCATACTCACGCAAGATTCCATATTTACCTTGGGAATTGGTGTAATGCTCAATTGCAAAAGAAATATCGGTAAGTTTTGCGCCAACTTTTCCAGCAGCAANCCCCCGCCACATCGATTCTTCGCAGACATCGAGCATCTTCTGATCTGCTGGATCGGCCGTGCCAACAATTGTGGAGAAGGCTGAATCTCCATGCCAGCCTTCAACAATTGCACCAAAGTCGATGGAGACAACGTCGCCTTCTACAAAAGGGCGATCGTTAGGAATGCCATGAACGATCTCATCGTTGATAGATGCACAAATAACAGCTGGGTATCCGTGGTAATTCAAGAAGTTGGGCTTAGCTTTGCGTGCAGCAAGTCCCTTAACAGCGATCTCGTTAAGTTGATTTGTAGTAACTCCAACAGCGATTGCTGCCTTCATCTCCAAAAGAAGTTCGCCAACTACCAGTCCAGCCTTGCGCATCAACTTAAGTTGATCAAGGGTCTTAATCTGGATAGCCATGAGCGCTACTTAGGAGATTGCAGCGCTTAGAGCTGTGATTGCGCGATCTGATATTTCATTAACTTCGCCAAGCGCTGGAATTGTGATGAGCAATCCGGCGCTGCGGTAGAAAGCAATAATAGGAAGTGTCTGCTCTTCATAAACAGAGAGGCGATTTTTAATGACCTCTTCGGAATCATCGGTGCGCTGGTACAGCTCGCCTTGACACTTATCGCAAACTCCGTCGACGGCAGGCTTCTCGAATTCGACATGAAAGGAGGTGTTGCAGGAACGACAGGTGCGACGGCCAGAAAGTCGACGAATGATTTCGTCATCATCAAGCGAGAATTCGAGGGCGGCGTCTAGCGGCGTCTGCTTCTCTGCCAATATTGCGCGCAGGAACTCTGCCTGGGCAACATTGCGTGGAAATCCGTCGAGGAGAAAACCATCTTTTACATCATCGTGAGTCAGGCGATCGCGCACCATCTCATTGGTGACTGAATCTGGAACAAGGTTTCCAGCATCAGCATATGACTTTGCAAGTTTTCCAAGTTCAGTCTCATTTTTCATATTCATTCGGAAGATATCTCCGGTAGAAATATGCGGGATGCCGTAATGAGAGGCTAGGTGTACAGCTTGAGTTCCTTTACCAGCCCCTGGTGGTCCAACCAGGATAAGACGCATTAGCGCAAGAACCCCTCGTATGAACGTTGCTGCAATTGGCTTTCAATCTGCTTTGCAGTATCAAGTCCAACACCAACCACGATCAAGATTGCGGTTCCGCCGAATGGGAAGTTCTGGCTGGCATTGAAAAGAATCAGCGCAACGATTGGAATAATCGCAATCAGAGCGAGGTAGAGCGCACCTGGCGCTGTGATGCGAGAGAGGACATATTGAAGGTATTCAGAGGTTGGGCGTCCGGCACGAATACCTGGAATAAATCCACCGTACTTCTTCATATCTTCGGCAACCTCATCTGGGTTGAAGGTAATTGCAACATAGAAGTAGGTGAAGAAAACGATGAGTAGTGCGTAAGAAATAATGTAGATCGGGTGATCGCCCTTAACCAAGTTCTGTTGTACCCAGACTGCCCACTTTGAAGTGCTGCCAGAGAAGTTAACAACTAGAGATGGGATATACAAAAGTGAGGAGGCAAAGATAACTGGGATAACGCCAGCTTGGTTTACCTTGATTGGAATATATGTGCTGGTTCCGCCATATTGCTGGCGACCGACTTGACGCTTTGCATACTGCACCGGAATTCGGCGTTGAGCTTGTTCCACGAATACAACAGCTGCGATAACAAGGACTCCGACAGCAAGTACGAAAAGGAATGCAAAGAGACCCTTCTGTAGCTTGATTGACCAGAGCTGAGTTGGGAAGCCAGCTGCGATAGATGTAAAGATAAGGATTGACATACCGTTGCCGACGCCGCGATCTGTGATCAATTCACCGAGCCACATGATGACTGATGTTCCTGCTGTCATTACGAAGACCATGGTGACGATGCGGAACCAAGAACCGTTAGGAACGATGGCAAGTGAGCAACCGCTAAATAAACGACCTGGAGTACGAGCTACTGCAATCAAACCAGTGGACTGCAAGATTGCAAGACCGATGGTGAGGTAGCGGGTGTACTGAGTGAGCTTTGCATTTCCTGATTGACCCTCTTGCTTCAATGTTTCAAAGCGAGGAATCACAACAGTGAGCAGCTGAATAATGATGGAGCTGGTGATGTAAGGCATGATGCCAAGTGCGAAGACTGAGAGGTGGAGCAAAGCTCCGCCAGAGAAGAGGTTTACCAAACCGAACAATCCGCCGGCATTGGCCTGCTTCAAACAAGCTTGAACGTTGGTATATGAAACGCCAGGTGTTGGAACGATGGAGCCGAAACGAAAGAGACCCATGATCGCCATGGTGAAGAAGATTTTGCGACGCAGATCCGGTGTCTTAAAAGCCTTGCCGAATGCTGATAGCACTTGTAACTCCTTCTAATCCTTTTTAGCGATCTTGGGTCTTAATTATTCGAGATTAAAGCTTCTTAACGCTTCCGCCTGCAGCAGCAATCTTCTCAGATGCTGAGGAAGAAAAGCCGTGCGCCTCGACGGTTACCTTGACGGAGATTTCGCCATTGCCAAGGACCTTGACTGGATAACCATCGCGAACTGCACCCTTTGCGATGAGATCAGCAACTGTGACGTTGCCACCCTTTGGGTAGAGCGCGTTGATGGTAGAGACGTTTACTGGCTGATACTCGGTGCGCTCTGGGTTCTTGAAACCACGGAGTTTAGGAAGACGCATAACGAGTGGAAGCTGACCGCCTTCGAAGCCGGCGCGAACAACGTTACGAGCACGTGTTCCCTTACCGCCACGACCTGCAGTCTTACCCTTCGATGCTTCACCGCGACCCTTACGAGTACGTGCCTTCTTAGCTCCTGGAGCTGGACGAAGATGATGGACTTTAAGCACCATTGTTATTCAACCTCCTCAACCTTGACGAGGTGGCGAACTGCAACGACCATACCGCGAATCTCGGGACGATCTTCCTTCACCACAACATCACCGATTCTTTTTAGACCTAGTGAACGCAAAGTGTCACGGTGCTCAGGGCGACCGCCAACCTTTGAACGTAGTTGAGTTACCTTTAAACGGGGCATTAGGCACCTACCTGTGTTGATGTTGCAGCCATGGCGCGAATGATTGCCGCTGGAACTACATCTTCGAGTGGAAGGCCACGACGGGCTGCAATTGCTCCAGGAGTTTCTAGCGCCTTAAGAGCTGCAACGGTTGCGTGAACCATATTGATTGGATTGTTTGATCCAAGTGACTTGGTCAAAACATCTGAGATACCTGCGCACTCAAGTACTGCACGTACTGGACCGCCGGCAATAACTCCGGTACCTGGTGATGCTGGGCGAAGAAGTACTACGCCGGCAGCTTTTTCACCTTGTACTGGATGAGGAATGGTGCCTTGGATGCGAGGGACTTTGAAGAATGACTTCTTCGCCTCTTCAACTGCCTTAGCAATTGCTTGAGGAACTTCCTTCGCCTTACCGTAACCAAGACCAACGGTTCCGTTCTGGTCACCAACAACGACTAGTGCGGTGAAGGAGAAACGACGTCCACCCTTTACCACCTTAGATACGCGGTTGATAAAGACAACGCGCTCTGTGTACGGGGACTTCTCTTTTTCCGGAGCTCCGTCACGGCCACGACGTTCACGGCGATCGTTAGATCCCTTGCCGCCTTCAGTTTTAGCTGGAGTAGTTGCCATTAGAAGTCCAATCCGCTCTCGCGAGCTGCATCAGCAAGTGCTGCGATGCGGCCGGTGTACTTATTTCCACCACGGTCGAATACGACAGTAGTGATTCCCTTTTCCTTAGCGCGGGAAGCGATGTTCTTGCCAACGATGACANCCTTTGCGCTCTTATCTGAAGAAGAATCCTTGCGGAGTGCATCTTCCATAGTTGAGGCAGAAGCGAGTGTCTGACCGATGGAATCATCAACAATCTGAACGAAGAGGNGACGAGCAGAACGTGAGACCACAAGACGTGGACGAGCAGCTGTGCCAGTAACTTTCTTACGGACACGGAAGTGGCGACGGGCGCGTGCCTTCTGTGAGGAGCCCTTAGAGACTTTTACACCGATAGCCATTACTTCTTACCTGTCTTTCCTTGCTTGCGGCGGATACGTTGGCCATCCAAATGCAAACCCTTGCCCTTGTAAGGATCAGATTTGCGGAGCTTCTGGATCTTGGCTGCGGTCTCACCGACGAGTTGCTTATCGATTCCAGTGATGTGGAAGCGAGTTGGTGACTCAACCTTGAAGGTGATTCCTTCTGGGGCTGGGAAGAGAATTGAGTGTGAGTAACCAAGAGCGAACTCGAGGTCCTTACCCTTTTCAGCTACACGGTAACCAACACCAACGATGGTGATTGATTTTGTGTAACCGTTAACAACGCCTTCGATCAAGTTTGAGACCAAAGTACGTGAAAGACCATGAAGTGATCGAGCAACGCGGCCATCATCTGGACGTGTTACGACCAAGGTAGATGCCTCTTGCTTGATGGAGATTGGCTCAGCAATTGCTAGTGAGAGCGAACCCTTAGGTCCCTTAACTGCAACATTTTGACCAGTGATGGAAACTTCGACTCCTGAAGGAATCGCAATTGGGCTACGACCGATACGGGACATTTAGATCACCATACGTAGGCGAGAACTTCTCCGCCTACACCCTGCTTGTTGGCTGCTTTATCAGTAAGCAGACCAGATGAAGTTGAAATGATTGCAACGCCAAGTCCACCAAGAACCTTAGGTAGCGCAGTTGACTTTGCNTAAACGCGAAGACCGGGCTTGGAGACGCGACGTAGACCTGCGATTGAACGTTCACGGTTTGCACCGAACTTCAAATCTAGGGTCANNGTCTTACCAAAGCCTGCGGCATTGTTTTCGACTTTAAAGCCAGCAATGTAACCCTCTTGCTTGAGGATTTCGGCAATGCGAACCTTTACCGACGATGACGGCATTGAAACCGTATCGTGGTAAGCAGAGTTCGCGTTGCGCAGACGTGCCAGCATGTCTGCGATCGGATCTGTCATTGTCATTCGTTTGGCCTTTGGCCTTTCTCGAGATGGTTTCCGGCGATTTCTCCGAGGAGAGAATCTGGACCTTTCACGTAGTTAGTTGTTGGATAAAACCTGATTTTTTCGTGCTGTGCGATTACCAAGAAGCTTTTGTGATACCTGGAAGCTCACCGCGGTGAGCCATCTCGCGGAAGCAGATACGGCAGATGCCGAACTTTTGGTAGACAGAGTGCGGACGGCCGCAGCGCTGGCAACGTGTGTAACCACGTACCTTGAACTTTGGCTTACGAGCTGCCTTAACCTTGAGTGATGTCTTTGCCATGTGTCGCTACCTCTTACGCTTCCTTGAAGGGGAAACCGAGCGCCTTAAGGAGCGCACGACCTTCTTCATCATTCTTGGCTGTGGTTACGAAAGTGATATCCATACCGCGCTGACGATCGATCTTGTCTTGTTCGATTTCTGGGAATACAACCTGCTCGGTCAGACCGAAGGTGTAGTTACCGTTTCCATCAAACTGCTTTGGAGATAGACCGCGGAAGTCGCGAATACGTGGAAGTGCAATGCTCAGTAGGCGGTCGGTGAACTCCCACATACGATCGTTACGAAGTGTGACGTGTGCGCCGATTGGCATACCTTCACGCAACTTGAATTGAGCAATTGACTTGCGAGACTTGGTGACTTGTGGCTTCTGACCGGTGATGATGGTGAGGTCGCGGATTGCGCCTTCGATCAACTTCGAGTCACGAGCTGCTTCACCAACACCCATGTTGACGATTACCTTGACGAGGGTTGGGATCTGCATGACATTTGCGTACTTAAATTCAGTGCGCAAAGCAGGTGCAATCTCCGCGCGATAGCGCGTCTTGAGACGTGGTGCTGTTGCTGTTGTCATGACTAGATGTCCTTTCCGGTGCGGCGAGAGATGCGAACATTCTTGCCGTTCTCATCAACGCGTGCTCCGAGGCGAGTGGCCTTGCCATCACCATCGACGAGCATCACATTTGAGATATGGACTGGGGCCTCAACGGTCAAAATGCCGCCGACCTTTACGCCACGCTCAGATGTTGTCTCTTGTGTGTGGCGCTTTACGCGGTTAACACCTTCGACGAGTACGCGTGAATCCTTTGTATCGATCTCGAGAACAGTTCCTGTTACGCCCTTATCTTTACCGGCGATAACGAGAACGGTGTCTCCCTTTTTAATCTTCGCCATTTTTAGAGTACCTCCGGCGCTAACGAAATAATCTTCATGAACTTCTTGTCGCGGAGTTCGCGAGCAACTGGTCCGAAGATACGAGTTCCGCGTGGTTCACCATCAGCCTTGAGGATGACAGCAGCGTTCTCATCAAACTTGATATATGAACCATCAGGGCGACGGTTCTCCTTGACGGTACGAACGATGACAGCCTTTACGACTTCACCCTTCTTAACCTGTCCACCAGGAATTGCATCCTTAACGGAGCAAACAATGATGTCGCCAATTCCGGCGTAGCGACGTGAGGAACCACCGAGTACACGGATGNAAAGGAGTTCCTTTGCGCCTGTGTTGTCGGCGACGCGAAGTCGCGATTCTTGTTGAATCATTTTTTAATTCACCAGTCCCTTACTCATGTTTACTTGGCCTTCTCAAGGATTTGAACTACGCGCCAGCGCTTGGTAGCAGATAGCGGGCGAGTTTCCATGAGGAGTACGCGATCGCCGATACCGGCTTCGTTATTCTCATCATGTGCCTTGAGCTTGTGTGAGCGAGTCATAACCTTTGAGTAGAGACCGTGCTTAACGCGATCAGAGATTGCAACGACGACGGTCTTATCCATCTTGTCGCTGGTAACAATTCCCTCACGAGTCTTACGGAAACCACGTGCTTCGTTATTGGTGGTCATGCTGCGCCTCCAATTCCTAATTCACGTTCGCGCAAAACGGTGTAGATACGAGCGATCTCCTTGCGGACAGCGGTCAAACGACCGTGGCTCTCGAGTTGGCCAATAGCTGCTTGGAAGCGAAGGTTGAAGAGTTCTTCCTTGCTTTCACGAAGCTTGATACCTAATTCGTCTGTTGAGAGCGCACGAAGCGACTCTGCTGTTAATACATCAGCCATTAGAACTCCTCACGACGAACTACGCGGCACTTCATTGGAAGCTTGTGAATCGCGCGAGTCATAGCCTCGGTGGCGATATCTTCAGCAACACCAGAGATTTCAAACATCACGCGACCTGGCTTGACGTTTGCAATCCACCATTCAGGTGAACCCTTACCGGAACCCATACGAGTTTCAGCAGGCTT
>JGI24890J29729_1001463_pt1 | contig 10590 bp, 18 predicted proteins | sample FreactcultureFD7_FD_29729 | JGI IMG/M metagenome (IMG submission 29729)
CCTTTGACGAACAATCAGTTGGGTTCGGAAGAGAAGAAGGATCTCGAGAGAGGATTGAAACAGATGGGAGCTCAAGGCAGTGATGGAGTTACTTGTGCACCGGTTTGGGTTGAGGACGGCTTACACACTAGTGAGCGCCCCTGATCCACTTCTTCAAAGGTATTGACGGTTGACGAATTCGTGATCATCTCAGAAATGTACGAAGGAATGTGCAAAACCTACCTCTGGCCCATCTTCCACTACTTGTCCCTTCCCGATAGTATCAGCAAGAAGGATGAGGAAGCTGCGTGGAACGCTTACTACGAGACGAATATGGTTTACGCGAAAAAGGTCGCATCCGTTTACAAACCTGGTGATTTGGTACGCTCATTCTCCTCATTCTGTATCACTCTCCCGTCTCACATCTTTCTCTCGCAATCACAGATCTGGATCCACGATTATCACCTTCTCCTCGTTCCTCGAATGCTTCGAGAACTTCTTCCCAATGAGAAACCCAACATCTCGCTCTTCCTCCACTGTCCTTTCCCTTCGAGCGAATTCTTCCGATGCCTTCCTCGTACGCACTTATTCCCTCGCTGTACCGTTTCTCCAAGATTACTGACCCGTTTTGGTGTAAAATAGGTCGCGAAGCTATTCTCGACGGAATGCTCGGTTGCAACCTCGTCACTTTCCAAACCCACTCTTACGCTCGTCACTTCCTTTCGTCCTGCGTTCGAGTCATGGGTTACGAAGCTCGTTTAGGAGGAGTCGACGCTCACGGCAACATCACTCGAATCGCTCATTGCCCNATTGGTATCGATGTTGACAAGGTNGAGAAGGATCGAAAGAATCCTGGAGTTGCACTCAAAGTTGAAGCACTCAGGAGACTGTACGCTGGAAAGAAGATTATCGTTGGTCGTGACAAGTTGGATCCTACCAAGGGTGTTCTTCCCAAAGTACGTTCTAGCTTACTTTTCTTTCTATCTCTGCTCGGGCTGACAAGTAATTGGGCCTGCTCTAGCTTCGAGCTTACGAACGATTCCTTCACGATTATCCCGAATGGGCTCACAAAGTCGTCTTGATGCAAGTCACTTCACCTTCTCCCGGAGATTCACCTGCTCTCGCTACGAAGGTCTCTGAGCTCGTCGATCAAATCAATGGAACTTACGGAACTATTGAACACTCTCCTGTTCACCATTTCCATCAAACCGTTGATCGAGATGTACGTCTCGACTTCCCCTTCGCTATCTCGCCGATTCGATGCTGACGAACCGATTTCTTTCTGGTAGGAATACTTCGCTCTCCTCACTATCGCCGACATTGCTCTCGTCGCTTCTCGTCGAGACGGTATGAACACCACCAGGTTCGTCTCGTCCTCTTCTCCCGTTCTCGGTGAATTCGATCACTCACCCAGCATTGTCTTCACAGCATGGAGTACATCATCTGTCAAGCTGAAGCAAAGGGATCTCTGATGGTCTCCGAGTTTACTGGTGTTTCCGCTCTCCTCAACAAGGCGATCAAAGTCAACCCTTGGGATCTCGGAGGAGTCGCAAAGACCATCAACGATTGCCTCACTGCTTCGATGGACGAGCGCAATGAGCGACATGCCGTGAGTATCGATTCTTACCCGAATTCTTCGTTTGTTGCTGATAAAATCTGCGTATCGCATCTCACAGCTTCTTCACGAAGCGGTCATGACTCAAACCGCTGCCGTCTGGGCTCACACCAATATCCTCAAACTCCTCGAATCGCTACAGGGAGAACAAGCTACTCAAAACACTGCTCCTCTCGATACCGAAGCCGTCTCATCGAAATACAAAGCCGCATCAAAACGACTCTTGCTCTTCGATTACGACGGTACCCTCACTCCTATCGTCAAGGATCCCTCTGCCGCTCTCCCCTCCCCCGCTTTGATCGACAGTCTGCAAACCCTCTGCGCCGACCCCAAGAACGTCGTTTACATCATTTCTGGTCGAGATGGAGAGTTCTTGGAATCACAGTTGGGTCACATCGAGAAGTTGGGAATGAGCGCAGAACACGGTTGCTTCATGAAGGTTCCTGGAGGAAAGGAATGGGTCAGCTTGACTGATGATCTCAACATGGATTGGAAGAAGGATGTGCTTAAGATCTTCCGATGTGAGTTGCTCGTGCTCTACATCGAAATTGGACCGAACTAATGCGCTGATGTACACTGCCGCCGCTCGCAGACTACGAGGCTCGTACTCAAGGTGCTTTCGTCGAGAAGAAGGTTTCAAGCGTTACTTTCCATTACCGAAACGCTGATCCCGTCTTTGGTGTATTCCAAGGTGAGCGACAGTCGTCACGTGTGCTCTGACAGCTTGTGTACTGAAGCACCTCCGAGTCGACAGCCAAGGAATGTCAAGCCATGCTCGAGAGTATGCAAGAATCTCTTCCTATCGATGTTCTCGTTGTAAGCTCTCCTCTGTTTCTCTATCATCGCCGGAGCGTTGACTCACATCCATTCTGCGTCGTTCACAGGGAAAGAAAAACGTTGAAGTTCGTCCTGCTCACACCAACAAGGGAGAGATCGTCAAGCGTCTCCTCTACCAATACCCCGAAGCTGAGTTCTGTATGTGCGCGGGAGACGACAAGACTGACGAAGACATGGTGAGCCTCCCTTTCCTATTTCGCATCGCTTCTGTTCTATCGCTAACATTTCACCTCGGTTTGATCAGTTCCACTCAATGGCTCGAGTGTTCAGCAACTACACTCCTGGAGGACCTCGAATGATGATCTCTCCTCCCGAATCTTTCGCCATGTTCCCTTCTCTCGCTCGAACTGTCATCGACGAAGACGTCGCGAGCACAACTACCGAAGTCGATCAACCCGTCGAAAGCAAGTTGGACCCGAGTGCTTGCTTCATGATCGCCATCGAAGCGAAGGAAACTCAAGGTGCAAAGATGACCATGGCGAACGCTGTTCTCGAAAGGTGAGAACTTTCCTACTACTTTCACCTTTCTTTGACTCTGGACTGATTCGCTTCCTCTTCCTGGAACAGTCCCGCCGCCATGATCTCGGTCCTCGTCGAACTCGCCAAGATCTCGAAAGCCTGAACATATCGTTGCACAAATACAATAGCCCATATACCATTTTAGACAGTATTCTCTCTTTCCCCCGTTCATAGCTTGCAGTACAAACGTTCCGTTTCGCGCTCTCTGTTTTCTCGTTCCTCTGCGGGTCTATAACCCATATCGAAGTGGATGCAAGCGGTTGTACTCTGATTACAAGGTTATGCAACAGAGAGATTGGGCTAAAACAGAGGAGCGCGATCCGTACATCGAGTATCGAGGAGCAGCGAGTAAGACGAATGGCAGAGAAGAGCAAGGGAAAATGTAAGGGAAAAGCGACAAAGGTAGGAAAGACAAATGGAGACAAGGGGGACTTTGATGCTGAGCGGCGTGTTTTGTTCATCGATGCGAAGGGTATTCAGAAGGGTAAGAGGGGTATCCATTCTGGTGCGAATTCGAGTGATTCGAAGGTTGGTAGTAGTGAGGCTGAGCACCGTTTCCGTTGCGAGGATAGGACGAAGAAGAGTGCTGTTGGTTTGGGTAACCTCCGTATTGAGAGGAGGACGGGGGATAGTGTGGAGAACCGGAAGCACCATTGTTGTTGTGCAAATGAGGGGATTGAGAATGAGAATTCGGTCCGAGACGAGAGAATGAGGGGAGGCCATCACCAGATCGAGCTTTCTTTGCTGGAGGAGGAGCATCCCTAGTGTCGACACGGGGTTTCTTGTCGGGAAGAGATGATGGACCGGGAGATTCGCCTTTGATTCCAGCGAGAGAGGGAGACTCTGCTTTGATGGCACCGAGAGCTGGCGAGTCGACCTTGACGGCCGAGACAAGACGATCATACCTGATGAAGGTATACTTGTCAACAACAAATCGCGTGCGAGTAGATGAGTGAGGACGAGACTCACGTAGCTTGTAATTGTCCCGAACTGACTTTCGTCGACCAGAAGTAGCTAGCCCATTTCCCTGCGAACGTGATCATGGATCAGTATATCGAACTCGTGATGAGGTGAAGAAAAAGATAGACTCACAGAGATGTTTTCGTTTCTTCTCCTTTGCAGCCGTCGACTTTTCGAATCCAGCGACGACTTCGATTCTCGAACCGATAGCCGACAAAGTCTCTTTTAGGTGAGCGAGCTTCTCCTCGCGACCCATCGAACTCGTGTCCATCTTCAACTTCTTGAGATCGTTCTTGACTGGACGCAACGATTCCTTGCAATTCGCCTCATCCATGCTCTCGTAATCCGAGTCGGAAGCATCGGAGCTCGAGTACTCTGGAGTAGCTTTGCGTTTCGTAGGTTTCGTGGTGGTCTTCGATGAGGATGTGACGGGTTTCGAAGAGGCTTTGGCTGACGGTTTCGAAGAAGAAGCTTTGGAAGCTTTGGGTACTCTGGGAGCTGAAGAGGAACCTTCTCGATCGACGGAAGCTTTGACTCGAGGGATAGGACGATGTTGTTTCGAAGGAGCAGGCTGATCGGGGTGAGTCGAGATGTAGTATTCGCGAAGGAGGTGAGTGAGGTAGTCGGCACGGCGAACAAGATGAATCGAGTTTGGGATGCGACGCTTGACGGTATCGGTTTGTTTGATCTTGGCATCTTCGATGAAGAACTTGTCCTTGAAACCGAGCGAATTGTCCTCCCTCATTTCCTCCCATTTCCCATGTCCGTACTTCCAAACTCCAACCATGAGACGAGCATCATCTTCGATAGTCCAATCGCAACTCCATCCTGACGTAGATTTGACGCTGTCGACAGGGAAGATCCACTTGTTCGAATCGGGAGCTTTGTGAAGGTCTATGAGAACGAGTCAAGATATCAGCTTGAGTACGACAACAACGAGAAGAAGAGACGGCAGCTTACAAGAGTGAAGGATCTTGAGCTCTTCGCAACGTTGGATGAGTGTTTCTGCGTTGATTTTGTCGACTTCTCGGAAGGTAACGAGAACAGCGTGATTTCGAGTTTTGTAGTCGATTTCTTCTCCAGCCGCTTGTCGACGATCAAGGTCATCCTCTTTGTTCTGAATCTCATCTCGGCAAAGCTTGAGGAGATCGTCTACGGTTTGAGTAACGACGGTTCGGTTCTTGCTCTCGAGTCGAGCCTCCTTGACGATAGGATCGTAACGATGTCGAATGTCGCCGAAGCATTGCAGTCCTCGAACGAGAGTACGAATGTTGCGATCGTTGAGGCTGAGTGCTCGTTGATCAGCGGTTTTGCGTACTGGAGCAGGCTTTGAAGTTTGAGGCGAGGAGCTGCGAGTTCGAGGAGCGCCATCGCCACCTTTGTAGGTTCCAGGTGCAATTTGAGCGGCAGCACGGCGACCTGATGAATCTTGCGCTTGCTGTTCGGCAACTTGAGCGGAGACGCGAGCTCGATCTTCGGCAGGAATGATGTCGTCCCAAGTAGTCATGTCGGCTTTGACATCTTGTACAGCGAATTGATTGAGGAAATCTTCTCCTCCGAGTGAAGTACCGGTGGGAGCAGTTGCGGTTTCGTAAGCTTCGGCTTTGTTGATAACATCGTCGAGATCGAGCTCTTCGAGTTTTGCTTGAGCTCCATCAGACTTGAAGATGTTTGCGGCACCAAATTTGAGAATCGAAGCGAGTTCCTCCTTCGTGTAGTTCTCTGGTCGAGTAGGAGCAACTTGACCCAAATTCTTTCCTGAAGTATCCATTTGGTTTACGACTACACGGAGAGTGAAGCTACATGTCAGATCACTCGTTGAAGGAGAACGAAGGAGGAGAGGGATATCGACTTACTGGCATACTCGAGAACCATCTTTTTACGAGCACGTTCGAGAACATCTTCCTCAACCGTATCCTTCGTAACAAAACGGTAGACGTTGACGTGTGATTTCTGACCGATACGATGAGCACGAGCCATAGCTTGAAGATCGTTTTGAGGGTTCCTGTAAATGTAGAAGGGTCTTTAGCTAAGGAGCGAGGAAAAGATCAGCGAACGAAAAACTTACCAGTCAGAATCGAAGATGACAACGGTATCTGCGGTCTCAAGATTGATACCTAGTCCACCAGCACGAGTCGAGAGGAGGAAGACGAAATCGGGAGATCCAGGAGCGTTAAAGTGCTCGATCGCTCGTCGACGAGCTTCAGAGGGAACGGTACCGTCGAGACGTTGGTGAAGGTAGTTGCGCATTTGACAGAAGTCCGAGAGGATGTCGCTAAAGAGGAGAAATAGTTGAGTATGCTCAGTGACTGAGAACAGATAGACGCAAGAAACAATGGGAACGTACAGCATTCGAACCATTTGGGAGAAGACGAGGACTCTGTGACCATCTTGTTGAAGCCTCGAGAGCAACTTGTCGAGCAGGACCATCTTTCCAGAGTTCATGACGATACCACGAAGAGTTTCCTCCTTTGTTTCGGATTTGGTTTCGGCACCTTCGAAAAGATAAGGGTGATTCGAAGCTTTCTTCAACTCCATTGCGATGTTGAGAAGCGAGACGTTGTTCTCGGCACCACTCAAAGCGGCGTAGTTCTGTAAGTAGAGCCAACGAAAGATCAGTATTGAGACGGTCAAGGAGAGAGGAGAAAGAATGTACCCTCGTGAGAATGTTCTTGTACCACCAAGTTTGCATGTTTGACATTTCGACCCGAAGGATACGTTCACTCTTCGTAGGTAACTCTTTGATGACGTCCTTCTTGAGGCGACGAAGCATGATCGATTCGAGTTTACCATGGAGATCTCGAATCTTGGTCTCGTTTTCGGCGTCTGTGCAAAAGCGCGAATCAGTTTGGCAGTTCCAGAGGCGCGCTGGCGACGACATGAGACGTACCATTCAAGTCGAACTCTCCAGCGAGCTCAAATCGATCAGGATGAAGGAAATGCATAAGCGCGAGGAGTTCTGCAAATTGGTCAAAGGATCAGCTCCACTCCTCCTTAGACCGAGGAAGCATTCAAGGTACCTTTGACGTTGTTCTGAAGAGGGGTTCCGGTGATGAGAAGTTTGGCAGCGGCAGAGAAGCCGAAGAGAGCTTCGTAGAGCGCTGATTCGTTGTTTTTGAGACGATGAGCCTAGCGAAGCAATTGGAATCAGCGGAGAAATCGTGAGGAGATAGCCTTGAGATCAGACTCACCTCATCGACCATGAGATATTGCCATTTGATACTACCGAGATCGTTCTTATCCTTCAGAGCGTATTCATAAGTCGTCAAGAGAACGTTGAACTTGATCTTTTTCGCATTTCCAAACTCGTGTTCTCTGATCATCTCACGACTAGGACCGTTACCGATGTAGGCGATCGTATTGAGGTCGGGGGCCCAGGTTTGAAGTTGAGCTTGCCAAGCGGGGAGAGTTGAGAGGGGAACGACGACGAGGAAAGGACCGTATTGTTGTTGCTCGTGGAAGAGATAGGAGAGGAAAGAACACGATTGAACGGTTTTACCGAGACCCATCTAGTGAACGAGGGATGTCAGTCGAATCAGTCCCGAGGAGGAGGAAACGTTCCAGGACTTACCTCATCAGCGAGAATTCCGTTATCGCCTCGAGACCAGAGGTAAGCAAGCCAGTTGAGACCAGTCATCTGGAAGTCCTTGAGAGTTCCGTGGGGACTGATATAGGCAGGTTCGGCAGTGAGTTTGCGGAATTCAGGTCGACCTTTATTGTAATTCGCACTCTTCCAAGAAAGGTAAGGACTGCTAGTTCGTTCGAGGAAGGAGTCGATAGCATCGGCAGCGATAGAGTGAACAGTGTCGTGGTCTTCCCAAGTCGAATCGGCGTATTCGAGACCTTTCCATTTGCACAAGTACTCGACTGCGAAGAAAAAGCGAAAGAATCAATAAAATTCCCCGAAACTGCTTCGTGAGGGAAGCTTACCATGTTCGTGATCGATGTCCTTGTTTGCAGGCGCTTCTCGTTGAGAGATGACACGTTCAACTTGTTTGTACGCTTCGAGTTCATCGGCTTTACGTTCTCGTTCCAGGTGAACACCTTCGAGATCCTCACGACTGAGAGAGGTATCATTGAGAGCATGTTGTTGAGGCCAGAAGATTTTCTTGATGTAGTTCTCGACACGTTTGAACCCTTTAAATCGTTTGAGGTATTCGTACGTCTCCCAAGTATCGTGAATGTGACTGTAGTTCTGCCATTTGATGAGGAAGACTAGATTGCGCTGAGGTTCATCTTTGGCGTCGGATTCTGTCAAGTCGGCGAGATAGTATCGTCAGCAACGGAATCATAAGGAAAAGGAAAGGTTGAAAAAACTAACCATGATTGACATCTCGTTTGTGACCAAACACTCCATCGATAGCATCCTCGTTCGATTCCGCAGCTGTGATCGAGGCAGGAGTCGATCAGCAAAGGTCACAGAGAGTAACGCAGAAGAGAAGAACACGGCGAACCTGGATCTTCGTAAACTACTCCCATTCCGTATCCTTCTTCCTCATCATCATCACTCAAGTCTGAGAACATGGCATTCTCATCGTAGTTCGGTAGTGCTTTGCCGTTCCTCGATGAGAACCTGGGCATTTCGAAATCTTTGACGGTACGAGCAGGTTTGCGTTTCTTCGACTTGTGCTTCTTGTTTTGTAAGTAGTCGCCATCATCCTCGGAAGATCCCTCGGCTGAAGAGTAGCGTTGGAACTTGTTGGATGCGGTAGCTACGAGTCAGAGGAAAGATACTCAGTCGTGAGAAAGTTGAGAGGCAACGATGAAAGAGGAAACTCACAAGCACGACCTTTTCCCTTTTTGTTGCGACGAGGTCGACTTGAAGAAGCGTCAGATTCTTCCTCTTCGTCATCATCATCATCGTAAGCAGTCGACTGCACGAGAAGGAAAAGTTCAGTAGCGACAGCGACGGAAAGAGAAGAACCTTGAACTTACTTGATTACGAGCAGTTGAAGCGCGACCCTATTTGACAAACCAAGATCAACTACGATCGAAGCGAGGAGTAGCAAGGGTATATACTCACCGACCTCCTCAAACCGTACAAATCTGCATCGAAATGCTTTGGCAAGTTCAAACCTTTACTCGGTTTTCCCGATTTCTTCTTCTTGTTGGCATGACCTGGAGCTCTCACTGGTGGATCTGAATCATCTGTTGCCTCTCCCTCTCCCTCTTCATCATCTTCTGTACCTTCTCCACTATCTTTGAACTCTGCATCGTCTGCTTCCGGATCCTCTTCTTCGATTCTGCGCGAACTTTCGTCCTCCTCTTCCTCTGACTCAGACATTGGTGTATCATCTTGAGGAGCTTGTTGTGGGAGCGGAGGAATTGGGAAAGCGGGATAAGATGATGCAGAGAGTCCCGAAGATGAACCAACGGCGAAAGAAGGAGGGACGGGTTGTTGAGGAGGATAAGCGGCAGGAGGGAACGCAGGGTCCATCTTTGATAGGAGAACTATATGATTCAAATGCAATAAACANAGTCAGAGTGTGTACTCGGATGTATCGGAAGAAGGAGAGGGGAAGGCAACGAGGACAAACCTGAGTCGAGATCAAAGTGACTTGGTCACCTCGAAGATAGGGTTGACGAGGGGCGGAGGAGGTACTCTGACTCTCACGGTATATGTAGAACTGTGCTAGACTTGTTAGAGTGACGTGTGACGCGAGCTAGAGGAGTAGGCTCGTCGTCGTTGGAAAAATTGGGGGAGAGGGCAACACTGAAGAGATTCCATCTAGACTCCCTCTCTCTTGCTTTCTCTCTTTGATTTTCTCGAGCTCACTTTGCGTAATGGGATTCGGACACAGATTTACAACGAGAGGAAACGATCCAAAAGAGAGAAAGAAAAGTTTTGACTACGAAACAGAACGGTGAAGTAGACGAGTCGAGGAGTAGTGGAGAGTGAGGGGCTTCAAGAATCGACAAAACAACGTCGATCGTCGACGGAGAAGGAGCTAGGATGTGAGTAATAAGGGGTAAACGAAGGAAAGGAGAACTCTATGCTACGAGGAGGGAAAATTGAACCGGATAGCGAGAAGAGATCTCCCTTTTTGGTGACCGAGGTGATAGAGATTTGTACGACGCGTCGAAGGTGCAAAGCCTGGCGACGGTTGGGGAGAGAGATCCTGAGAATAAGGATGTGGGAGGGAGTGTAAGAAAGTAAGAGGGAAAGCTTGAGAGAGAGACCGACGAAACGGTGATTTTGACGGCAGGTACAACGTATAATAGATTGAGAGAACGAGCGATTACGACCTTGAGAGAGTTGGAGAGGGTACAGCGAGAGAAGAGAGAAGAAGCAATNGGGAANGGGTGTAGATAGAAATGAGGGTTTAAGCCGAAGTTGATTCTTCAGCNTCCTTCTTTGGTTCCTCCTCCTCAGTCTTGGATTCCTCTGGCTTGTCTCCTCCGTTCGTCTCGACTTCCATAGGTGCTGATTCGTCCTCCTCCTTCTCCTCCTTCGATTCTTCTTCAGCAGGGGCGGCAGCTTCCGATTCGGCAGGTGCAGCTTCAGTGCCATTCTCAGTAGTGGCAGGGGCGGCGTCGGTAGAGGCAGCTTCGGCTTTAGGAGAGCTGTCGCCGTTTTCTTGCATGATCGAAGCCCATTTCGCTGCGAGGTCGGAAGAGCGTTGACGGAACTTGTACTTCTCATCATCGGGGATGACACCGTCCTTGAGGAGAGCGATACG
>JGI24890J29729_1001464_pt1 | contig 10577 bp, 13 predicted proteins | sample FreactcultureFD7_FD_29729 | JGI IMG/M metagenome (IMG submission 29729)
TACAGCGAAATTTCACTTGACGAAGCACTAAGGGGGTAAAAATGGGAATACTGAGAGACTATTACTGCACAAACCACGGAATCTTTGAAGCATGGGAGGCTCAATGCCCCATGAAGAACTGCAAAGGCGAATTGTCCGTTGTTCACCTTAAACCAGTGGGCACAAGGTCGGCAAAAACCTCTGCAACCGACAGTAACCTCAAACAACTGGCTATTGAGTACGACATGACGGACATCAAGTCCACAAAAGCGGGTGAACACCAGACTGGCTACATGAAACGCAAGAACAAGCTGACTGACAAGCAGTTTGCCGAGGCCACAGACGCTATGCAAGCCCAAAACCAACAACAGCAGAAAGCTGCTCGCCCTGGTGACTCCGTTATCTGGGGTGGCGGTGCGGGTATCAGTATGAAATCCGTGATGGGTGGACAATTCAAGTCAGTTAATGGAGAATCTGTCGGCATCAATCCCAAAGCAGCGGGTGACCTGCAAGGGCCGAGAGCCGCCAGTTACATGGCAGACCCAGATAACTTACAGGTGAAGAGATGAGAATACCCAAAGAGCCAATAGCCAGACACCAGTTCTATTTAGACCTGATTCAAAAATGTCTGGTCAGCCGTGAAGAGCGTAAAGTCGATTACGGCTCATTGCGCTCTTGGTATTTGTTTGGTAACGGGCCAGACGATGTTCCCGCCCTGTACAACAAAATCTATCCACACATTGACCAACTGACTTCCTTCCTCTACTCAGCGGAAACCACCAGGTTCAGTATTAACCTTGGTGCTTCTGTCCCAGAGGAAGAACAAGTCAAAGTTCCCGCCCTTACCAAAGCCTTACATGACGAGTGGCTCAACTCCAATGCTGACCAAGTGTTCTCCACCGCCGTCACGTGGGCGCTGGACTACAACAGTACCTTTGTAAAGTTGGTCATCAACAACGGTATCCACCCGTACATGGTCGAGCCTGCCTGTATGGGCGTGTTGCGGGAAGACAGCCCTTACTCTGACAGACAAGAAGCTATTGTCCAGACGTACTACATCACCAAGTCTGAGTTGTACGACCGCCTGTACAGCCATCCTCAACGTGAGTCTTTGGTTAAGCGAGTCATGTCCACACAGCATGAACGCACAGAAGTTGCCAACGGGGTTCAGCGAATCATCATGTCGCAGTCCAACCCCACCATGTACGGCAACGTCAACCTTGACCTAAGTGGAAACCCTAACTACAAAGCTACTGTGGCAGAAGACACGGTAGAGATGACNGAGTTGTGGGTGTGGAACGATGAGACTAANGATTACCAAGTAGTCACCAAGGCTGACCCTGATGTCATCATCTATGACCGACCTGGCGAACAGATGTTCTTAAAAGGCGAGTTGCCATTTGTTCAGATTTGCCCCAACCCACTGTACGACTACTACTGGGGTGCGTCCGAGGTTCAACGTCTGGTCTACCTCCAGCAGTTACGCAACAAACGCATGACCGAGATTCTGGACATGTTGTCCAAACAAGTCAGTCCACCTACCGCCCTGATTGGCTTTACAGGCATTTTGGATGAAAAGAACTTTGCGCTCAACCGTGCTGGTGGCCTGCTGGCAACCGATATGCCTAATGCAAAGGTAGAGAAGTTAGCACCAACTATGCCACCTGACTTGTTCAAAGAAATTGGTGAGATTGACCTGATGTTTGAAGAAGCATCTGGCATTGTGAGCGTCTTGCAAGGCCGTGGTGAAGCAGGTGTTCGCTCGTCTGGTCATGCCTCTCAGCTTGCCCGTCTGGGTTCAAGCCGTGCCAAGAAACGTGCCTTAATCATTGAAGACAGTCTGGAAAAGCTGGCGACCTTGTATCTCAAGTGTATGCAAGCCTATGACAAGACTCATCTCAAAGACTTGGAAGGCAGGAAGTTTATTCCTGAGCAGTTCACCAAAGACTATGTGGTCAAGGTAGATGCTCACAGTAACTCACCAATCTTCATGGAAGATAGCAGAAAGCTGGCATTCGAGTTGTTTCAAGCCCAAGTTATTGATAAGGAATCCTTGCTTGACCTGATTGAACCTCCAATGAAACAATTACTCAAAGAGCGGTTGAAGAAGATGGAAGCCAAGCAAGAGCAGGCGCAGCAACAAGAGCAAGCTCAGAAACAACCGCCCAAAGCAGAAGGTAAACCTGAATTGAAAAAGGTGGGCTAATGGCAAACGCAAAAGGCATGACACAACCCAAAGCTGACCAGCCACGGGTATCTACAGATTCTTTGAAAAGACAAGAATCTGGCTCTGGCTTGACAATGCGTCAAACAGGGTTTAAAACCTCGTATGGAAAGAGTCAACGTGACTCTAACCGTACCCAAAACAGGAGTTCATGATGTACAAAACAGCAAAACGTGGTCGTAAGCACCGCAGATAAGAATTGCCCGAAAGGGTAATAAGGGTGTGGCTTACTTCCCTTTTCAAACAGTTCGCCGCCTCTAACCTTGGAGAAGACCATGCGTAAAGCTCGTAAAGGCCGTAAAAGCCGCAAGTAATCCGTAAGGATTTGTCTTGGGGGACTGACATAAAATGTCCCCCACCTATTGACAAGATGTTTGTAAGTGGTTACAAACACGGCAAGGAGTGATTATGAGTGTTCCACCAGATAAGTTGATGGAGTTAATGCGAGGCGGTCAAGCATCCGCAGGCTCACCCGTTGGTGAACCTCCTGCTGGCTCAATGTCAGACGCAGAGACACCTCCTATGGCTTCGCCCATGTCCACGCCTGAGCCAAAGATGGGAAGCAAAGAAGCTGCTCTTATCAACATCAGCATGGCTATGGACTTGCTGGAACAATCTCTTCCCGCTCTAGGCTCTGAATCTGCCGAGGGACAAAAAGCCTTGAATGCCATTCGCCAGTTGTCTGGTTTGATTGGCCCACGCAAAGGCAAGACCAACGAACTCCAGCAATCTGAAATTCTTCAGATGCTCCAAACCTTGCCACAGGCGGGTGGTGCTACCCCTGAAGGTAAGGCAATGGCTCAAGCACCTATCCCTGGTATGCCCCAAGCTGGTGGTATGCCTCCAACTCCCCCAATGTAAGGAAACATCATGGACTTATTCAAGCCCCGTGGCGCAGCAGCTCCCCGCCGTCCTACTGATAACAATCAGCAGCACGGTGTCATCACCAACACCCCACGTTTTTCTCAACTCGGTGGCTTGAGTGCCCCCAACAAAGTTGGCAAAACTGGTATGGCTGTTCAAAAGCCTGGTGACGGTAAAAAAGTCATTTAATCGTATAAAGAGGGTAACTTTATGTCACTAGAAAATCTGTCCTTAGAAGCCCGTGATGAGTTGGCTGCACTTGCCCAAACTCTTGCGGAAAATCCTGAAACTCGCAAAGACTTTTTGCGGATGACCAAGCGGGTCAAGCCTGACCTTCCTATCCCTGAACTCGACATTGAAGACTACACACACAAAGCGGTCAGCCGCTCTGAAGACCGTGTGCAAGCCTTGGAAGCCAAGCTGCGGGAAAAAGAAGCTCTGGAAGAACTGCAAAATCGGCGTCAGTCTCTGATGAAAAAAGGTTTGATTGCCAATGAATCAGAAGTCGGTGATGTAGAAAAAATCATGCTGGAACGTGGTATCACAAACCATGAAACAGCAGCCGAATACCATCAGTGGATGAAGCAAGCCGCAGTGCCTACTTCAACTGGATACAACCCAAGTGCTGTCAAGCAATTTGACTTAAACAAGTATTGGAAGAATCCAGCAGCCGCTGCTCGTAATGAGGCAATGAATGCGCTCAATGACCTGCGTAAACCGCAACGTCCTATTGGGTTGTAAGAGGGTAATTTTTTAAACCACGTAAGGAGGCCTTATGGCTATTGGCGGCGGCATCCTACCAGCTACAGGGTCAGCACAGTTCAATGAACTGACTTATGTAACTCGTAGAGCCTTTATTCCCAAACTGGTTGTACAACTGTACAACTCCACGCCCTTGATGGCGGCACTGATTGCCAACAGTCAGCAAGCCTCTGGCGGTGTGTCTTCTGTAACCGTTCCTGTCCAGGGCGCACAATTTGTGAATGCTCAATGGTCTGACTACAGCGGCTCGTTCGCTCAACCGTCAGTCCAACAAGGTGCTTACAACGCTGAATTCGACCTGAAACTGATGATTTCTCCCGTGCCGTTCCTCGGTATGGAAGGCGCAGTTCAGCAAGATGCCGCAATTATCCCGTTGATTGAAGCTCGTATGAACGATGCAACCAACGTGATGATGGACGCAATGGCTACTGCTTTGTACAACAACACCACCAACACACAACAGTTCATCGGATTGCCCGCTGCTGTTGCCAACTCTGGTACTTACGGCAACATTGACCGTAGCACCTACACTTGGTGGAAATCTTCACAGTACGCCGCTGGCTCTGTGAACCCAACTCGTCAAAACATCCTGCAATACATTTCTGGTACTGTGAAAAACGGTGCTGAGATGCCTTCATTCGGTGTTTGCGGATTTGGTACTTGGACATTGTTGGCTCAAGACTTTGTTGGTCAAGAACAATATGTCATCACCCCAGGCGCAGGTTTTGACGGCGACACCAACGGCCCTCAAGCAGCTTTCCGTGCTTTGATGGTTGCTGGCGTACCAATCTATCCAGACCCCTACTGCCCAGAAGGTACTGTGTACTTCCTGAACACTAACTACTTGTCGTTGTACATCCACGAACAAGGTTCGTTTGTGTTTACAGGCTTCGAGTCCACTCTCCCCAACTGGCAAATTGGTTATGTCGGTGCGGTTTTGATGATTGCCGAATTGGTNAACGTCAAACCCAAAGCCATGACCAAGGTGACGGGTTACAACTACCTNTCACTGTAAGGAGATAAGACATGGCTTTAGCAATGAACAAAATCATTCTGGCGAATGCAACCACCAACACTGCTGGTGCTTACTTCTCCAATGTGTCACTCACTGCCGCTAACGCTGGCACAGTGATTCCTGCTGGTACTTATCTGCTGTTCCCCGCTGCTAACGTAGTGATTACTGCAAACAACGGCTCATCCATCACAACTCTGCTTGCCAATAACACTGGCGGCATGATTTTGTCTGACGGTGTGAACGTGTTTGCACAATCTACTATTGCTGGCGCAGGTGCAGTTACCGCTCTCACCATCAACGGTGGTGTGAACGTCTCTGGCACTTACAACAGTTAATAGGAGACGGTATGAACTCGAACCATGTAGGCGCACTGTATCCCGACCAGTTTGGCAATATTCAACTTGGCTCTACCAACCCTCCCGTTGCGGTGGGAAACACTGGTAACGCTATTGCGACCATTGCCACTATCGGTACAAGCTACATCGTTCGCCGTATTACCGCTTCTAATGCCAACGGAAGTGTTGCCGCTGCCAACGTGACCATCTTTACTAGTAACGATGGTAACTTGGCAAACGCAGTTTCTAACGCAGTTGTGCTTTCCACTATTACTGGAGCTAACCTGTATCAAGACTTGGGATTGACAGCTAACACTGCATCCAAAATTTATACAGGTTCTCTGTTTGTGTGTGTAAACACAGGTGCAGCAGCAAACAACACTGTTGATATTACTGTGTACGGTGACGTTGTAACGCTATGACAGAACTTGTCTACGTAACCAACAAGTCCGACAAAGACTTGAATTTTGAGTACAACTTTGTTGGAATTGAATTTCCTGTTGGCAAGACGGTAGAGATACCGCTTCAAACAGCCAAACATGTTCTTGGTTACGGAGATGACGACAAAGAGAAGTATCTTGTCCAGTTGGGCTTGATACGTCTCCACAGCGAACTTGAAGAAGCAACGGAGAAGTTTAAGAAGATTGAAATCTCTGAGACTCCTCCTGTAAAGAACCGCTCGTTACCCTCGGCGGTTGGCGTAGTACCTCTCCACGTTGAAAAACGTGGTGAGGGAAAGGTCAATCAGAGGGTTGCTTAACATGAAGGTAACATGGCAACTCTCTCTTCCTACATCACGGAAGTACAGCGGCTCTTGCATGATGCAAATGCTGTCTTCTGGTCAACCTCGGAGCTAACGGACTACATCAACGATGCCCGTGAGCGAGTAGCGAGAGATACTGGGTGCTTACGTACCCTGCAAATTACTTCCACCCCGATTTCTAGCACTGGCGTACCTGCAAGTATTTGGACGGCTGGACAAGCTGTGACCGCTGGTCAGTTTGTTTTCTCCAACATCTTCATTTACCAGGTTACCCAATCAGGAACACTTGGAACGACAGCACCTCCCTACCCTGCTGCCAACTACACGTTTCCACCGTCTACTCCATTCACAGACGGTACAGCGCAACTTCAATACTCTGGCCCTGCCGAAATTATTCCGTTTGCTACTTTGTCTAACGGTACAACGCTGGACATCTTGAACGTCAACATTTACTGGGGTAACAGTCGCATTCCTCTGCGCTACCTACCCTGGTCAAACTTCAACGCACAATTGCGCTACTGGCAAAACTATGTAGGCAGACCAATTTGCTTCTCTGTTTACGGACAGCAACAGATTTATATCGGGCCTGTGCCTGACCAGTCTTATGCTGTTGAGATTGACAGCACCATCTTGCCCACACCGTTGAGCCTGAACACCCCCAACGCTGTTGACCCTATTCAAGACCCCTACACAACGCCTGTGGCTTTCTATGCGGCTTACAAAGCCAAGTACAAAGAGCAGAGTTATGGAGAGGCTGAGATATACAAACAAGAGTATGTCAAGCACGTACAAGCCGTGTTGAACTCTGTTTACACCCGCAGAATCCCTGACCCTTATAGTGCGATTTAATCATGGCAGCAGCAGAGCAAAAAAAATCTTATGCTGTCTATAAGAACTTCAAAGGTCTGAACACCAAGGCCAATAGAACAGCTATTGACGAGGAAGAGTTCTCCTGGATTGAGAATGCCATGCCTATTGGTTTTGGCAATATCAAGATTGTTCAGGCTCAGACCACAGTCAAAGATTCTGGCAATGCCTCTGTGTCGTTTGGCAATGTAGTCACAACTCTGACTAGTTGCAACCTTGGTCTGACTGACTACATTCTAGCTTTTGAGGCCAACGGACGGGGTGAATACTTCAAACTGGATAACGCTACAAAAGGTAATGTGGCTGTTACTGGCACGTTTTCAGCCGCAAACGTATCTGTTGCTCAGTGGAAAAACGAGTCTGTATTCATAGGTGACCCCGACAAAGGTTTGTTTACCTGGAATGGCACAGATTTGCTTGCTGTTGGCGGTGTGGGTCAGATTGGCCTGACAAACAGGGGTTCTGGCTATGTAACTGCACCAGCAGTGACTATTTCATCTCCTAATCAGTCAAACGGTGTTCAGGCCACGGCTACAGCCACCATCACAGCCAACACTGTGTCCTCTATTTCCATTACCAACGGCGGTAGCGGGTACACATCTGCCCCAACTGTCACGCTCGCAGGTGGTGGTGGCACAGGTGCAACTGCTATTGCTCAGGTTTTGACCTTTACCAAGGGTGCGCTTGCCATTCAGGTGACCAACAGCGGGTCTGGCTACAACCCTGCATCCCCTCCAGCCGTCACTATTACCAGTGGTGGCGGTGCAAATGCCGCAGCCACAGCTATTGTGTACGGAAATGCGGTCACACAGGTCATCATGACCAACGTAGGAAACAACTACACCAGCGTACCCACTATTGCTATTGCTGCACCTCCCACGCCCACAGGAAACACAACTGCTACAGCTATAGGTGTGCCTAACTTAGACCAGATTTCTAGCGTAGCTACTTTCTCAGGCCGTGTCTGGGTGTCTACAGGGCGCACGGTGACCTATTCGTCCAGCGTTACTCCTACCGATTTCACTTCTGTCTCTGCTGGCTCGATTACGCTGTCAGACTCTACCTTGCACGGCAACATTCAATACATGATGTCTGCCAACAACTTTTTGTACATCTACGGGGATGACAGCATCAACGTGTTTTCAGACGTTAGGGTAACTACTACTGGCTCTACCCTCTTCACAAACACCAACGTGTCTGCTTCTATTGGTAGCAAGCTGAAATATGCGGTGTTTCCTTATTTCCGTTCAGTGTTGTTTATGAATAACTACGGGGTGTATGCCCTGGTGGGTTCAACTACCAGCAAGATTTCAGACCAGCTTGACGGTATCTTTCCCTATATTGACTTCACATTGCCCATCACAGGTGGTCAAGTTTTGCTCAACAACATCTTGTGTGCGGCATTTAACTTTTACCTGAACAGCAGCTTTACTATTGCTACAGGTTCAAGATATGTACAAGCCATTTTCTTTGAAAAGAAGTGGTTTATCACTTACCAAGGTGTTCAGACATACGTCACATCTGCACCTGTTGGCGGGTTAATTAACTTGTATGGTGTGTCTGGCGCTGCTTTGTACAAGCTGTACAACAGTTCAACTGCATCTATCAATAGCAAGATTCAGACATCTCTTTCTCCCATGAAAGACCCTATTCGTACCAAACAAGCATTGAAGTTTGGTATTGAAGCAACATTGTCTAACGCATCTACGTTTACTGTCACTGTAGATAGTGAATACGGTAGCTCTCCAGCCTACACTTTGACCAATGGTGCGGTGGATTGGGTGAACAACAGCGCACAAGTTGTTACTTGGACAAACAACTTTTCAACAGTAATTCCTTGGTTGTCTTCTGGCGGGTACAACTTGTACAAGTCAGACGCACAACAATACGGCAAGTATTTAGGATTAACCATGACTTCTGGTGACCCTGCTTTTGTCGTTAACACATTTGAGTTTGAACACGAATTGAGAGTGAGGTTCTAAATGGCAGTTCCGTATACCTTTGCAACAGCCACAGGGTCTATCCCCCTATCGCAGCTTGACAGCAACTTTGCCACTGGTGTCACCATTGGTAACACCTCTGTCCAGTTGGGTGGGACTATCACCACTATCAACAATCTGAGTCTTGCCAACGTAGCTATCACCAGTGTCAACACACAATTCCCTAACGGATACTTGGCTAACAGCAACGTAGTGCTTGGCACAACCACACTGACACTTGGTAGCACTGTTACTTCTGTTGACGGTGTTACTTTGTCTAACGTCACTATCAGCAGTGGCAATGTGACCATCTCTAACGTGTCTGTGTCTAATTTCTCTGCAACCACAGCCAACGTCAGCGGTACTGCAAACATTAGCAATCTGGTGGTTATTGGCAATGAAACAGTTGGCGGCAATACAACTGTTACTGGAAATATTACTGGCTCAAAAGGCACATTTACAAGTGCAAACGTAAGTGGAATAGCAAACGTAACCACACTTGCTGTTGTTGCAAATGCAACTGTTGGCGGTAACGTAACTATTTCAGGAAATGTTTCTGCTCTAAATGGCTTTGTAACCATTGGTAACACCACTGTTGGGCTTGGAAACACTACGTCAACTTTGGGTAACACAACAGTGGCTAATACCACCGTGACCCTGTACACAGAGTCTGTAGTAGCTATAGGTAACTCCAGTACGTCAAAGACTTTGGATTTGACTAGCGGTACTTTTCAAACAGTAACCATGACAGGTAACTGTACGTTTACGATGCCTACTGCTACAGCAGGTAGGTCATTCATTCTTGTAATTAGCACAGGCGCAGGTGGCTTTACAGGAACATTCACAAGCGTGAAATGGCCTAGCAACACAGCACCTACACTGACTACAACAGCAAGTAGATGGGACATTCTGTCGTTTTTCAGTGATGGAACAAACTGGTACGGTAACTACGTTCAGGCGTTCCAATAATGTTTGCATCTAAAGATTTATTCTTTACCAACAAATCTGGCGGCTACCAAATCAGCCGCTCTGTGCGTCTGCGCTCAAGTGCTTCTGCTTATTTCAACAGGACTCCTGCAAGTGCAAGCAACCGTACTACTTGGACATGGAGTGGATGGGTTAAACGTGGTGCTCTTGGGTCAGTACAAAGCATTTTTACTGGGTATGCAAACCCATCCGCATTCAGCATTAGATTTTTAGCAAATGATACGGTTGAAGTTTTTGAATACAACGCTGGTTTTTCGCTTGATTTAATAACTACTCAGGTATTTCGTGACCCCTCTGCTTGGTATCACGTTACAGTTGCAATGGATACAACGCAAGCAACAGCCTCAAATAGAACCAAGCTGTACATCAATGGGCAACAGGTAACTGCATTTTCAACAGCGACATACCCAACGCAAAATTTTGCTACAGGCGTTGATTCTGCTGGAGTGCATTACATTGGACAATATGTAGGTTCAAGCTACTTTGACGGCTACCTAACCGAAATCAACTTCATTGACGGTCAAGCCCTGACACCATCATCATTCGGTCAAACCAACTCTGTTACTGGTGTATGGCAACCTATCAAGTACACAGGCACATACGGCACAAACGGCTTCTATCTGAACTTCAGCGATAACTCTGCCGCTACTGCCGCCGCTATTGGCAAGGACTATTCAGGCAACGGCAACAACTGGACACCTAACAACATCAGCGTGACTGCTGGTGTGACGTATGACTCCATGCTCGATGTGCCTACGATGTGGGCTGATGGTGGTAATGGGCGTGGCAACTATCCAGTAAT
>JGI24890J29729_1001465_pt1 | contig 10575 bp, 11 predicted proteins | sample FreactcultureFD7_FD_29729 | JGI IMG/M metagenome (IMG submission 29729)
CTATTTAAAATTTTCAGTTGTTTCTAATGGTCGTACTTATAGGGACACGCTTCATTACGAAATTCATTAAAATGCTCCCATGTTCTTTCGTCGATGGCCATTTTTTGGAAAAGGGCAAAGTTGCCATACGCACGACCATCTGGTAAATCAATCTGTTTATAATCCAATCGATTCGTGGTTATCCAATTAACAACTATTTGGGTTGCCTTCATATACAGATCATCGAACAGAACATATCCTCCGTAATTCAATAATAGATTTACATAAAAAAAATCATTCATGATGCCATCAAACTTATGATCACCGTCTATTAAAACGAAGTCAAACTTTAATCCCTGTTTTAACAATTCAGGAAGAGCATTGTGCGACCAGTCTTGCTGTAATCTTAAATGGTGATCCAATTTCAACGCTTCCAAATTTCTTATGCCCAGATTATTCCATCGTTCTTCCTGCTTGGCATCGATCGCATAATGGATAGAATCTGTTGCTGAAATAATATACGCCGCGGAACACCCGTAAGCAAGACCAATTTCGAGCGTTTTCTTTATTTTTGTCTGCTTCAATATAATGTAGATCAATTCAGCTTCTTCTTTGCTGAGTGAAACGAGTCTTTCTTCAATGTTCAACTGACTATATAAATCGGGGATAGTCATCAACTCATTCATTGTCATTTTGATTTTACGGTTTTATAAAAGCAGATCCTAACCAAGCCTTCTATTCATCGCGAAGCCGCTTCTAAGCTTGGAGACAAACCCATCTTTTTTTCAACAGAAGATGGTTCGTACAAAAATACCTCGCTGTGGACTTCAATAGGAGTAATTCTCTTCCAAAAAGGAGGAAATTTATGCCCGATCATTCTTAAATGCTTCTATAAAGCTTACGAAGAGATTAATGCGTTATTATATATTCCATTATTCATTACTTTTAACACTTTACAAAATTGATTTCAAATGGAAAAAGCAATTTACGGTCTATGGGAGGGAAATGACAACAAAGCGCTTCTGAACCTGCTCATAGGAAACAATTACGGACCTAACCCCGAGGCCAAGATTGATGAAATTAGAGGAGATAGGATTACGAGAACGGATGATTTATGCAAAATGCTTGAATACGATAAAAATTTCATTGTTCTTGAGATCGGATCAGGAATGGGATTTGGCAGTAGGCAAATAGCGCAAGTAGTAGGTCATCTATATTGTGGTGATATCAGTGATACTTTTTTAAGGGCCGCCAGTGAGGAGTGCTCTTCCATAAAGAATATCTCTTTTTTTAAAATAAATGAAAAAAACCCTACACTCGACTTCTCCGAGTCATTCTTCGACGCAGTGTTCTCAGACGCTGTCTTTATCCACCTCAATCTTTTTGATATATTTTGGTATTTCCATGAGTTTAAAAAAGTAGTTAAAGAAGGTGGTCAGGTTTGGATTACCATAGGCGATGCCACCAATATTATTATGGAAAGTTTTAAAGAGGTAGCGGATCTTTATAAAGAAAATAAAACATCGCTTCCAAATTTATTAAGCTGGAATTCACCTGAAGGTGTTATTAGTATTGCTGCATACTTTGGCTTTGTGTTCGAATTTGTAATGGACGATGGTCCTAATATCGGATTAAAATTTTTGAAGACCAGTTAGTGGCAGCCACCGAATAGCATCGCCCATTCGCATGAAAATATGTATAACATCCCACAAGACTTCTTTTAGAGATACTCTTACCAAAATCTCTTAAAATGATCCCATTGTCGTTCATCCAAATCTATCTTCTGAAACATGGCCAGCATGTCATAGTTGTCTTCGGGATTTGCATCGACATCATTTGCAGGCAGGGGTATTCGTTTATAGTCAGACCGGTTTGTAGTGATCCAGTTAACAACAGCCTGGATCGCCTCCATATCAACATCGTCAAATAAAATATATCCATCAATATTGAGAAGCAAATCGATGTAGTAGAAATCGATCATGACAGTGTCATACTTGTGATCGCCGTCGATGAATGCGAAATCAAACCGCAGCTCTTTCCGGACTAATTCAGGTAACGCGTTATGAGAGAGATCCGCCTGAAGTATCAGGTGCTGTTCTAATTTTAATAATTCCAGGTTTTTTATTCCCTGATTATCCCAGACTTCTTTCTGCCATGGATCAATTACATAATGCGGAGATCCGGTAGCGGCAATAATATGTGCCGCGGAACACCCGTACGAAAACCCTACTTCGACCGTCTTTGTGATGCCAGTCTTTTTTAAAAAAAAATATATAAACTCTGCCTGTAGTTTGGATAACGAAACAATTTTCCGTGGGATGATCAATTTGGAATAAATACCAGGATCAGTTTCTACATTATTTTCTGTGGGCTTCATATCCGATTTCAATTTATATGTCATTGCAATTTCAATTATTCTATCAGCAGCAATCTATCAAATTTTAAAATGAAAATAAATTCAAGCCAGTTATTCAAAGTAAATGACCGATCATCTGTAAAATGCCACCGTTAATTAAGATAGAAGAATACCTTTCCCATCCGGTCCGAATTAATCTTCAAACTGTTGCTAACTTTAATATCGATAGAGGCAAGAAATGGAAAAAATTCGCAGATCATGAATCCTCCGCTGTATGTTACAAAGTCTTACTTACCGGAGCTATCTGAATTCACCAAATATCTGGAGCGGATATGGGATTCTCATACACTCACGAACGGAGGCCCTTTTCATGAACAGTTAGAAATAGCGTTAGCATCCCACCTGGGCGTAAAACAAATATCGCTTTTTACCAATGGCACGCTGGCCCTCATGACGGCCTTTCAAACACTCCGGATTTCAGGTGATGTCATCACCACACCTTTTAGTTTTCCAGCCACGGCGCATTCATTACTCTGGAATGGTATCAAACCCGTTTTCTGCGACATTGAACCTGACACATTTAATCTTGACCCCAATAAGATACAAAAATGCATCACACCCGACACCCGCGCTATTTTGCCCGTTCATGTTTTCGGAAACCCCTGTAACCTCGAGCAAATACAGGAAATTGCAACGCTGCATGGCCTGAAAGTTATTTATGATGCTTGTCATAGTTTTGGTGTAAAACACAAAGGAACTTCCGTACTCAATGCCGGTGATCTTTCCATTCTCAGTTTTCACGCCACCAAGATCTTCAATACATTCGAGGGTGGGGCGATAATAAGTCATGATCATGTAACAAAACAACGGATCGATTTTCTGAAAAATTTCGGGTACCTGGATGAAGTGACAATCGTAACACCTGGAATCAACGGTAAAATGAGTGAGATTCAGGCGGCCATGGGCCTTCTCCAATTAAAAACTATTGACCAGCGAATTCAAAATCTGAAGGCTATCGCACGTCACTACCGGGAACGGTTAACGAGTGTGGAAGGCATATCCTTCCTTCACGACCTGGATGACGTGACCCATAATTATGCTTACTTTCCAATTTTGATTGACGAAAAATCTTTTGGTACAAGCAGGGACAAAACATATGAATTATTACAGACCTACAACATCTTTACCCGGCGATATTTCTATCCGCTTATAAGTGAATTTCCGGTTTATAAATCATTACCCTCTGCCGATCCAAAGAACTTGCCAGTAGCTACCGCGATCTCTAAAAAGATCTTATGTTTACCAAACTACGCCATGCTAACCCAAAATGAGGTTGATCGTATCTGTGATTCCCTGGTACACATTCAACAAAAAAATAAAATTTATATTGATTACTGATCCCTGTAAGACTGCAAAACATTTCTGTTATATCGGACTTAAGAATCCTGAATAAATAAAGCTACCGGATATAAAATCGTAGCGGCTTCAAATGACCCTATTCCAGTTGCCAATACTGAAACCGTAGTAGTCTAAGAGTTACTAATGTTGAAACCGTTTGGTAGAAAATTTGAGAAAATTTAAAGATTTGGTAGTTCGATAATTAAGTAGCCCTTTATAGTTGTATGTTCATGGCCTTGCTGTGTGAAGTCCATGTTACTTCGAATCCGGTGCAAGATCACCATACCAGTAGGCAGCAGTAACTCCGCCATCCATGAGGAAATCACTACCTGTAATGAATGCGCCATCGATGCCCATTAAAAGGGCTGCGACATTTCCTACCTCGTCGGGCGTACCGGCTCGTTTTGCTGAAGACACTTCTATCATTCGTCTATAACCGTCTCCGCGAGGGCCTTTCAACTCATCATTGGCAAGAGGAGTGATAATAATCCCGGGGCTAATAGTATTTACTCGTGCGCCGCGTTTGCCCCATCGCACCGCCTCAGCCATCACCCTTAACGAGTTTCCTCGCTTTGCAAGCTGATAGGCGTGAAGAGAGTCTTTCACTTGATCGAGTTGAACAAAAGGAAGTTTAAGCAAGTCCTCGACCGGTGTTGTTGCCAGCGCTTTATTCTGCTCTACAGTGAGCGGCGGAAGCCGGTGTCCGGACTGTGAAGCGATAACAACTGCTGATCCTCCTTTTGAAATGACATGACCAAATTCTTCCAGTAATAACGCTGTTCCGTAGAGATCAACTTTGAGAATGGTTTCAGGAGAAGCCTGAGAAGGCGATACACCCGCGGCATGAATAACGCCTGAAATTTCACCCAGTGATGTTGCTCGTTCTACGAGTGCATGTACGGAAGAACGTGATGAGACATCGACGGTTGACGCGGTTACTTCGAAGCCAGCGTCGTTCAATGTCCTGGCCGCCGACCTGGCATTTTCCGCTCGCAAATCGGCGAGTAAAATATGTTTTCCAGCACTTACTCTCCTTGCAATTGCCTGGCCAATAGCGCCGGCGCCGATTACAACAATTACCTGTTTCATGTCGGGCAAAGTACGTCAAATAAATAGGCGAGACAATTATGTGGAGAATTACAAATTTCAAACAGGAAAATTTTTAAAACCATTTTTTTGTAAATTTGCTGCTTGTCGATCGAATTGATGTACTATTAAAACTGCTGAGGAAAAATGATTTTTATGCCGGAGCAATGGAATGACTTTTTTGTGGTGGTGGGTAGCGGCGCGGCGGCGCTTGCAGGTCTGATTTTCGTCGCGATGTCGATCAATCACGAGATCATCATCCGAAACACCACACATAAAAACAGGGCGATTAACATGCTGTCGGGGTTCACTGCAATTTTCATGGCAAGCAGTTTTGCACTTATTGGAAATCAATATCTTGGAGCACTCGGCTTTGAATGGCTTGTTCTCTGGCTCATCGCAACAATCATTTTCATCAGGGGCTATATTATAGCGATCAGATCGGGTATGAGTTCTATTGGATTGACTACGCCGCGACTTGCAGGTGGAACACTGTGCTACCTCGCTGAAGTTACAAGCGCAATTTTCCTTCTTCTCGGATATAGTTCAGGGCTTTACATCGCAGCTATCGCAATCATTATTTTATTCGCGTTCCTCATTTCCGGAGCATGGCTCCTTATGATCGGCATCTTCGAAGATCGAGCGAAGCGATGACAGTAATGGCATTCACTATAAAGTGATGACTGACACAGCACAATTTAGCAAGGTTAAGGTCAAAGTTGCTGCTCAACAAGGCAGGGAATGCGTGAAGGAAAACGTCATTGTAAAGAGCGAATCATTGATGCCTTTTGAGCCAGGTTGGTGAAGCACGGCATTTCCCAAGCCTAAAGGTTTTCCGATGATCGAAATATACTCTTATATGAACTGATAGAGAATGCTTGCTTCTTTATTTTAATAAACCGTTGCGACAAGAAGTTACTGGATTCGAATACTTTCATTGTCTTAAAAGGTTGGTAAAATTGTCCATCAATTAGCGATCCTCATCCATTTGTCTCTTCGGGTATTTTTCCTCTTTTTGTACAGGTATTTAAAACTAAAAACACAAAACTATGATCAAGGTTGCACTATCCGTACGGCTCGAAGCAAAACCTGGTAAAGAACAAGAAGTTGCCGAATTCTTGCAGAACGGGTTATCAATTGTTCAGGAAGAATCCGAGACCATTACATGGTACGGTCTACAACTAGGCCCTTCCACCTTCGGCATCTTCGATACATTTCCACACGACGCCGGTCGTAAAGCGCATCTTGCAGGAAAGGTAGCAAAAGCCCTGATGGCGAATGCCGGACTTCTTCTGGCGAAAGAACCGGTGATAGAGTTCGCCGACGTCCTGGCATCGAAAATACCATAAGGCCGAAATGGAACAGAGAAGCATTTCAAAAGGTGGCCAGGTATTGTTGCGCTTGACGCTTGACAGAAACAATTTACTCGTAGATGCGGCGCGATATCCATTATACACAGTGCTGGTCCTGAAAGAAGGCTCAGGTACTTTCAAGGCCGACTTCGGTACTTTTCCAGTAAAGGCTCCTGTTATGATCTTTGCGACACCACTCCAAACATTGCAATTAAAAGGCGCCTTCAGAAAAATATCCATGCTGCAGTTCCACGGGGATTATTACTGCATCGAATATCACAAGAAGGATGTTGCATGCAATGGTATCCTTTTCAATAATATCTACACCGATCCAATCATATCGCTCGAGCCTGATACGCTTGCGTTTTATTCGAGAATGCTTGAGGAACTCGACAACGAGCTGGCCATGTCAATCCCTGCCGAGACAGTCATTTTAACGCTCATTCAGTTGTTACTGGCAAAGGCAGCAACCTTCAAGGCCTCTACTACACAGTTAAACATAGCGTACAGAAAACGAGATGAAAAGATGGAGCTGTTTCGGGAATTGATCGATCATCACTTTCTCTCGTTACGCAAGCCGTCGGCTTACGCTAAATTGCTCCATCTTTCCCCTGACAGTCTTACGAAGCGTTGCAAAACGTACTTTAGGAAGACACCTTCCGGACTTATACAGGAGAGAATAGTGCTCGAAGCGAAAAAGGGCCTTCACCTCTCAAGGAAAAGCGTCAAAGAAATCGCACATTCACTGAAATTCGAAGACGAGCATTATTTCAGTCGCTTTTTCAAAAAGGTGACAAAAGTATCGCCCCGCGCGTTTAGAAAGAAGACTGGCATATCCATAGTAGCTGATTTGTCCACCCCAAATACGGATTAGTCCATACTAATTATCACTAAGGTTGCTATTTTTGACTACCATGGAAAATAACGCCTTTACACTGACAGATGAGAAAAATGGTAACCTCGCTTTTAAAATTCACTCTTTCGAAAACGAGAACCCGTTCGAAAAGCTTCAGCGCAACAACTATTACACAGTTGTTCTGATATTATATGGAAGAGGGCAACTTGAGTCCAGCTTTTCAACGATCCCGTTCGAAGGAAAAGGCATCTGTTGCTTTTCCCCCTACCAGCCCTATATAGTCCGGTATCCGAAGCAACTGAAGGGCGTAGCCATTCAATTTCACGCTGACTTTTTTTGTATTTATCGCCACCAGAATGAAGTAGCCAGCAACGGAGTGCTTTTCAACAATGCCTATGATTCGCCTTTCATTTCGATCGCCGACGGTGAGTTCGAAGAATTTATGAATGACGTTTCGCGGCTGAAGGCTGAAGTTCAAAAAAATGAAATTGCGCAGCAGGAAATGCTGATCTTATATTTAAAGTCATTGTTAATACGGGCCATTCGCATAAAGAACAAGCGGCAGGACGAAACAAAAGAAATACTCATAAGGAACCGTGAGGCATTCAGGCTTCAACCACTAATCGATGCCATTGAAGCGCATTACAGGAGAATACATGCGGCCAGTGATTATTCAAATCTGCTCGGCATTCCATCAAAATCCCTTGCACGGCTAACGAAGAAACATTTTGATAAAACATTGACCGATCTGATCAGCGACCGCATCATGATCGAAGCCAAACGTGAACTCTACCTCACCTCCAAAGCCATAAAAGAAATTGCTTACACATTGGGGTTTAGCGATGAATATTATTTCAGCAGGTTCTTTAAGAAACGTGCAGATATATCGCCGCAGATATATCGCGATACAGTTGGTTCAGGCAGGGAAGCATTGTTGAAGTAGAGACGTAACGGTCACTTGAACATAATTTTTGTAGAATAATTGATATCCGATCCTTCGACGTTCAGAAAAGTAAACTCCTTGTACATTCTCCTACACTGTCCTTGCAGATTCTCCGTTTCGGCCTTGCAGAAGATCTGCCTGGAGATGAGATAATTAAAATCTCCGGACTGCACGAACCCGGTTGATAGGAGTACTGGCCTTAGAAGCGTAGGTCAAGTCGTTGGTGTAGAGAGACTTGGTCCATACACTGAGGTTGTTGAGCTCTGATGAACTCCAATAGTAGGTGAACTGAAAGCCATTCGTAGCACCTAAAATTGTGTTTACGGCAAATAAGGCTTTGTAACATTGGTCTAATTCCCACGTTGCCGGCAAGTACCAATCGTTAAGACCACCATCGCCGGTAGCACTATATGCCCTGCACAAACCAGCCGCATAAGAAGTTCCGGCACCAGCTTGTGCAACAATGGCATTTGAATTTGCCAAACCATCAATTGGGCTTAACGCACCACCGGAGACCGTCGTTGATTGATAAGCTGCCGGTATCCATTGTATACCACCACTTAAATCTATCAAAGAGGCAATTAAACCATGCTCTACACTCCCTTGTTTCCATACCGACACAATAATACCACCACCATAAAGTTCGCCTATGTAATGGATAAAACCACTGCTGCTAATTACATATGGGGTTGCCGTTGTTCCGTTGCCCGTTATGGTTATGTTGGTACCCTGGGTGACTTTAGTTTCGGAGCCATTCTGGCTACCGCTAATGCTTTCAGCCGTTTTTGCATGTAACGCATATGGTACGCTTAGTAACTGGCTTACTCCTGTAATGGTGTACGTTGTCAATGGTGCAACTACTGCAGTCTTAGTTTCGATATAATACGTATCGCTCCCCCAGTCGATAGCACTAAAATTTGCTCCACCGCCTATTTCAATACTTACCAAACCATTTGCATTCGTTGTTGGCGTTTGGGTTTCGGTATAAACAACAGTTCCGGTTGGTGAACCCTGGCGAATGTTTATTTCCATACCAATTTGTGTACTGGTTATCAAAACATTACTGCTATTTCGTACTACTGCCTGATAACTCATTTTTTGTGGTGCTTGTGCCCACGCTGTTGCCGTTAATAATACGGCTGTTATAATGGTAAATATCTTTCTCATCGTTTATTCCTTTTTTAATTCTTAATGATTTTAAATATTCTTACTTCCTTGTTGCCTTCGGTTACTTTTACCAGATACGTTGCTGGTATAAGATTGCCTGTAACAATAATTGTTTGATTGCCGTCAAGTTTTTTTGTTTCTAAAAGTTTTCCGCTTAGGTCGAGTAGCTGGTAAGACAATTTCGAAACTTCAACATTGTCAACACTCAATGTCAGATAATCGGTTGCAGGGTTGGGATAAGCTGAAACCGTAAGGTTGATGCCCTTGGCTTCTTCCAATCCTGTTACGACCGAAATTTCATACGGTTGTTGTACACCATGTGTTACCGTACCGTTTGAAACTGATGTGTTGGTGATATAAACCATCTGCCCTACGGAATAACTCGTCGTGCCTCCGCTACCCGAAGCATTACCTCCGCTTGCAGGAACTGTCGTTTGTGCTTGTAATCCTGTGAGTCCTAATCCCAAGAGTACCGTACTTAATTTTAATCGTTTGGGTATCTTTTTTGACATCCTTTTTAAATTGCAAATACTCATTTTTAATTTATCGTTTAATACCTGTTTGTCAGTGTCGGTTAAAGCAGAGGGGCCGGGAGGCAGATAAAAAAATACATTGCACCATTCTACCAAAATAGTTCATTTGGCGTTGCCGGCAAATGGACAATTCCGTCATATAGCTGGACAATTGTTATTTCCCCTTAGGGATAATGGCAGAACCAAGATATCATGCCTTTTATGAAAATGAAGGAAACGATATTTATGAATTATTGAATAGGTACGTAAACAAAATTGGTGTGATGCCAAGATTGGAATGTATGGTGGTAACTATACTGATATCCGATAGACAGAATCAATATAACATCTTTTTAGGAAGTTCATCTTAATGCCCATCTCAAGGCAAATCCAATTACTCACAGAAGATCTTGTTCGCTCCATGGAATTCGGCAAGTTTTAGATGGATTGTTTGGATCCATCTCTCGACCCGATTTGTTCTTTTCATTGTCTATTGCAAAGTGAGTAGCGTGCTAAAATAACGTAATATTTTTTAGCTTAAATGGCGACTCGGAAAGAAAAAAGTAATCTATTTTATATCCTTTTTCTTCCCGAAATGCCTTTTTGTCTGAGTAGTCCCGAGGTTACTGTTATCGAACCAGTTTATAGAAAATCTGAGAAAATTTAAAGATTTATTAATTCGATAATTACATCGGCCTTCGTACCCATCACTTCCTTAAACCTGCCGACATCGTCGATATTAATTGCTCACCACGTTAAGGAAAAATGATCCTATTGTGTCCCCTTTCCTAAAAATTCAAACTGACTAGTCGCTTTAAATCTTTAAAGTCTATAGTTTATATAGTATTTTGCGATTTCAATTACTATTCTGCCCTAAACTCATTAACATTTAATGAAAAGTCTTGTTGTTTTCCCTCTCTTCTTTC
>JGI24890J29729_1001466_pt1 | contig 10574 bp, 10 predicted proteins | sample FreactcultureFD7_FD_29729 | JGI IMG/M metagenome (IMG submission 29729)
AAAATCAAGGCAGAAACAGATGCGAAGCTGGCTGCTATGCAAGAGCAGATGTCAGCGCTACTTGCGGCTGTTGCGGAAAAGACCCCCAAAACACGCAAAACAAAAGTAGCCGAGGCTTAATATGTCCCAAACAATGCTCCAAATGGTGCAACAAACAGCAGCAGAGCTAAACTTAGCTGTGCCGTCTTTTGTTGTAGGCAATACTTCTCAAGATGTTCAACAAATCCTAGCATTGATGAATGGTGCTGGATATGACCTTCTTAAAGAGTATGATTGGCAAGCATTGCAGGTTCAATATCGCTTTTATACAAAATCTTTAACCGCCAACGCCACAACTGTCAATGGTTCGTATAACTTGACTTTTGCGGCTGGCACAGATTTAACTGGTGTTGATAGCCAATGGCAATTAACTGGCTACAACATCCCTCAAGACACTTATGTTGTAAGCGCAAATAACACTACAAAAGTAGTAGTAATGAGCCAAATGGCTACTGGTGATGGAGTTCAGTCAGTAGTCTGCGCTCAAACCGCTTATGACCTTCCTGCTGACTTTGAAACCATTACTGACCGCACCCATTGGGACAAATCTAAACATTGGGAAATGTTAGGCCCAGAAGATGCGCAACAATGGCAATGGTTAAAGTCTGGTTACATCTCTACAGGCCCTAGAATCCGTTGGAGAATATTAGACAACCAATTTCAAATATGGCCTGTAATGAATACTGATGAGTATTTAGGATGGGAATATAGGTCAAAAGGTTGGGCAAGAGCAGCAGATGGAACTGTAAAGAATAGCTTTACTGCTGACTCAGACACCACCGTTTTTGATGACCGTTTAATGGTTTTGTTTACCAAAATGAAATATTGGGGCATTAAAGGCTTTGACACTACTGTTGTTTCTCAAGATTATCAGCGTGTATTGTCTATTGCTAAAGCAAACGACAAGGGTGCGCCTAATCTTAGCTTTGCTCCATACCCAAGTAAGGTTCTTATTGGTTACGCTAATATCCCAGATACAGGTTATGGTTCATAATGCTATTACAGCGCCCAAAACAAAATACAGCTAAAACGGCTTCTGTGCCAGCGCCTATAGGTGGCTGGAACGCTAGGGATTCCCTTGCAAATATGAGTCCTACAGATGCTGTTCAATTAGTAAACTGGTTTCCTACCCCTACTGATGTCACTATGCGTAAGGGGTATAGCGTATCATCTATTTTGACTACCTCTACTGGTGTTAAGACTATTTCTACTATTACCCATGTAGATGCGGTAGCTACCTTGACCACCGCAACAGCGCATGGCTTAGTTACAGGTGCTTATGTGTCTATTAGTGGCACAACTCCTGCGGCATATAGTGGTGTATTTAAGATTACTGTTACAAGCACAACTAAATTTATTTATAACATGGCAACTACGCCTGGTACTAACGCCACCGTAGTAGGCACATATTTAAATCAAGCTACAACCCCTGTAAATACCTTGATGAATTACACCACAAATACAGGGTATAAATTATTTGCAGCAGCAGGTACAGATATTTGGGAAACAACAACCAACCCTGCTACTAAAGTATTTAGTGGTATTACTAGCGACAAATTACAGTTTGTCAATATAACTAACACCGCAGGTCAGTTTTTAGTAGCTTGTAATGGTGTAGACCCTGTAATGATTTACGATGGTAGTGCATGGTTTTATGTAGCAACAACAACTACTGCTTCTACAATTTCAAGCATTGCCCGTACAAGCCCGTCTGCTACTGCGACTGTAACAACTGCAACAGCGCATGGACTAATTACAGGCAATAGAGTCACTATTAGTGGTGCTTCTGAAAGCACTTTTAATGGCACTTTTGTTATTACTAGAACAGGTGCAAGTACCTTTACTTATACCTCTACAGGCACTTCTACAGTTACTTCTGTAACAGGTTCTTATACTGTTATAGGCATAACTGGCGTAGATTCAAGCACATTTATTGGTGTCAATTTATTTAAAAACAGGCTATATTTCACGCAAAAAAATGCACTAGCTTGTTGGTATTTAGATGTTAATGCTATTGGCGGTGTTGCTAATCCGCTTTATTTTGGTTCTATTGCTAGAAATGCTGGCTATTTACAAGCAATGGGTACTTGGACATTAGACGCTGGACAAGGTGCAGATGACTACGCTGTATTTGTAACCAGTATGGGCGAGGTTATTGTTTATAACGGTACAGACCCTACTACAGCAGCAACATGGGCATTAAAAGGTGTGTGGCAATTAGGTCAAACCTTTAGCCGTAGGTGCTTTTTTAAATGGTCTGGCGACCTTCTTTTGCTGACTCAAGACGGTTTAGTGCCTCTTGCGTCTGCATTGCAGTCTAGCCGCCTAGACCCTAGAGTTGCATTAACAGACAAGATTTTTTATGCAGTAAGTCAAGCAGCAACTAATTATTATGCAGAATTTGGCTGGCAAATTAACTATTTTGCAAGCGAAAATATGTTGATATTAAACATTCCTGTACCTAGTGGAATAGAACAATATGTAATGCACACCATTACTAAATCTTGGGCTAGATTTACTAATATTCAAGGTTATTGTTGGGAAGTTTCAGGTAATTCTGAAATGCACTTTGGCAGCAATGGTTTTGTAGGCAGCTTTTATGTAGCTACTTCTGATGACGAAAGCAATATTGCTGCAACTGCACAACAGGCTTATAGCTATTTTGACACACCAGGACAATTAAAACGATTTACTTTAGTTCGCCCTATTCTTCAATCTACAGGTGGCGTACCAAGCGTTTTATGCGGTATTAGCGTGGATTTTGACACCCAATCTCAGCTTGGTGCTGTGTCATTTAATCCTACAACGCAAACAGAAGGCATTTGGGACACCGCTAAATGGGATTCAAATGTATGGGCTGGTGGACTTATTACTACTAAAATTTGGCAAGGTGTTACAGGAATTGGCTATACAGGCTCTGTAAACCTTAATGCCGCCAGCAGAGGAATTGAGTTGCATTGGGCTTCTACGGATTATGTAATGGAGAGTGGGGGAGTTGTTTGATATTGCTTAATCAGCAAAGTCTTAAAGATTGGGCGATTAAACATAAAATGCCTGCTCCGCAAGATGCACATTATCTAGGGCAGGTATTAGATGGACAAATTAGGGCAGTAGTAGTTTATTGTGGTTTTTTTGGTAAATCTTGCATGATTCATGTAGGGTCGGAAGGGCAACATTGGGCAACTAAAGACTTTCTTAAAGAAGTTTTTAATTACCCATTTAACACATTGAAATTAAAGGTTATAATTGGCACAGTTGCAGGGAGTAATACAAAAGCCCTAAAACTAGACCGACACCTTGGTTTCAAAGATGTTGCCTTTATCCCTGACGCACATGACGAAGGGGATTTGGTCATTTTAGAAATGCGCCCAGAATATTGTAAATGGGCATAAGGAGATAGTAATGGGTTCAAATAGTGCTTTTTCTGATGCAGGCTCAAATCCTGGGGGGCTTTTTGGCACTTTAAATATTCAAGCTAGTCCAACACAACCTGTTGGTCAAACTACTGCCAATAATGCTGTTGGCATACTTTCACCAGCAATGAGTCAAAACCCTGATGGGTCAATGAATTATGCGACTCCACAACCTGTAACTGGAACTTTTCCAACAAATTCAAATATTGCTGGCACAGGAGGTTTATCTTCATTGACGCAACAGCAACCAAACACAAATGCGTTGCAATCGTTTATTGGTAGCAATACAAATCCTTATGCCAACGCCACAAGTCCATATTTTCAAGCTGCAAATGCACAAACATTAGGCAATTTGGCTGGCGCACAGCAAGCAACTCAAGCTAATCGTGTAAATCAAAATACTGCTTATGGTGGTTTGCAATATCAGCAAGGTACAGACCAATACGGCAATCCTACATGGACTGCTAACCAAACAACTAATCCGCAAACTCAAGCACTTATTAATTCTTCTCTTGGTAATTTACAGTCTGCCCAAACTAATCCTTTGTATGGCATTAATCCTGGCGAAAATTATTCTGACGCTATTATGCGTAGATTGCAACCTCAAATTGCACAATCTGACCAATCACAAACTGCTGCATTAGCTAACCAAGGTATTGTGCCTGGCACAGTTGCTTATGACAATGCTATGCGCACATATAATCAAAGCAAAAACGATTTGCTCACGAGCGCACAAATTAGCGGCATGAATACTGGCTTGCAAGCACAATCATTACTTGGCACTCAAGCTGGTCAAATTAAAAACTTGGCAACCCCTAATCTTATTAATGCTCCTACGCAAGCTGCTGTTGCTGGCCCTGATTACATGGGCGCATTAGGTACACAAACTAACGCTAATATTGCAGCGCAAAATGCTGCATTAGGTCAAGCTACAAGCAATACTGCTGGTCTTTATGGACTAGGTTCTGCTGGTATTTTAGGTCTTGCTGCTAACCCTGGACTTTTAACTAGTGCTGGCAAAGGTATTTCTAGTGCTTATGATTGGCTGACAAGTTAATATGTTTAAAAGTAAACATTCTGGCTGGACTTGGGATTTAAAACGCACCCCTTTTGGTGGTGGGAATCCATTAGATGATTTATCTAAAGGCTTAGGAACTGATGGCTCTGGTGGTGGACTATTGGGTGAAGTTGCAAAATTAGACCCAGGCCCTGCTATTGGTAGCGGTTTAGCTGAATTAGATAAAGCAGTAGGAAATACAGTTCCAGGTGGTTGGGGTACATTAGCAGCTATTGCTGCTGCTGTTGCTACTGCTGGCGCTTCTTTACCAGAAACTGAAGCAGCTTTTATGTCTGCTGATGCTGCAAATTTAGCTGGTCAAGGATTAAATGAAGCTGCTATTGCACAAAACTTATCTGCTGGATATGGTTTAACTGCTGAACAAGCTGCTGCGGCTGCTGCTGCGGCAACTGCTGGTGGCACTGCTGCGGCTAGTGGCGCAACTCAAGCATTGCCTTATTCAGAAGTATTTGATGCTTCCAATCTTGCAAAACAAGGTTTAGATTCAGCAGCTATTCAACAAAATTTAGCAGCCACAGGATTAAATGATTTTTTAGCGCAAGACATGGCTAATTTAGCTGCACAAGGTTTATCGCCTGCACAAATTGGTCAAACTCTTGCTTATTCATATACTCCGCAAGAATTAGCTGGTACAGGTATTAAATCTTTAGCATCAACATTACCAGGACAAGCGTTGTCTGGAAATGATGTAACAAATATAGCTAAATTACTTAAACAAGGTGCAACTTCTGGTCTTACAAATTCATTAGGAAAACTTGCAGAAGGCGCTAACCCACAAGGGCAAGCATTAACCTCAGTTGTGCGTGGTAATCAAAATCCATTTACTTATGCACCACAACAACCTATTCGTAATGCAACGACTCCAGACTTAGCTTCATTAGCTAATTTACTAAAGCAGGGATAATCATGGCAGAAAAAGACCTAACTCAATTAGATATTTTAGGAACAGACCCAGAAGTATTAGGTTTACAGCGTCAGCGTCAGTTAGCTAATTTGCTAACAGGACAGGCTTTTAACCAACCACAAGGTCAAGTTATAAGTGGTCATTATGTGCGCCCTTCTGCATTGCAACAAGCATTGCCTATGATTAATGCTGGTATTGGTGCTTTAACTAATGCTAATTTAGATACAAAACAACAAGCAATGGCTGAAAGATTGCGTGAACTAGGAATTACAGAAGCCCAAGCTATTACTGAAGCACAAAAAAAGGGAAACAATGCCGCTTATATAGAAGCGTTGCGTGGTCGTACTCCTGTTTCTCAAGGAATGGCAACAGTATTGCAAAAGCAACTTTTAGAAGGCCCAGAATGGAAAGAAGCAAAACTTCCACAAGCTGACGGAAGTGAACTTCATGGATGGGTTAATGTTAAATCACAAAATCCATTGGCTACATTTGTGCAAGGCGCAACAAAACCTGCTTATAGCCCATTAGAGGGCGCTAAATATGAATATGAAACAGGTATGAAACCTCCTGGTTATCAAACTGCGCCTCAAAATGCACCTGTTAGACCTGTTCAACAAGGTGCGCCTAATGCACCTGTTCAAGCTGCACAACCTATGAGTAATCGTGTTGTTGGAGCGCCAACAATGGCATCAAGCGCAATGCCATTATCTTCTCAAGCTGGCAATCAGCCAATTACTGCTACTGGTAATGCTGTGCCTGTAAGCGCAATGAATAGACCTGGTATGTCGCCTAAAGATTTAAGTGAAGCTAATAAACAAGTTTACGCAAAAAGCGAAGAACAGCGCCAAGCAGATTTAAAAGCGCTTCCAGGCAATATAGAACAGGCTAATATGGCAATTAGAACTATTGACCAAATGATTGGCGATGCTCGCTTAAATGACAAAGGTGAAATTGTTTATCAAAAATATGACCCTGTTTCCAAAAAATATGTAGAAGGCGCAAAACCTCATGGTGGTTTTGAAAACTATGTTGGCGCAACAATGTTTCCTGGATTAAGATTTGTTGAAGGTACTGATACAGCTTCTTTTGACCCTCTTTATCAAGGAATTAAAGGTCAAGCATTTTTGGATGCTTTTACAAGGTTAAAAGGTGGCGGTCAAATTACTGAAATTGAAGGTCAAAAAGCTACTGATGCTTTGCTTAAACTTAATAAAGCACAAACTGAAAAAGACTTTATTAAATACGCTAGAGAATTTCAAGAAAACTTGCAAAAAGGTATGGAGTTGGCTAAAAACAAAGCTGGTGTTTCTAAAGAATATAGAAGCCCTGTAGGGCAACCTGCATTACGCTGGAATCCACAAACAAATAGTTGGGTAAATCAATAATGACTATAACGGTTGATATTGTTGGAGTAGGGCCTGTAGAGTTTCCTGACGGAATGTCAAAGGAAGCAATGGAGTCTGCTTTAAAAAAATTACCAGCACCTAAACAAGTACCGCCAACTGCTGTAGTTCCTTCAAATCAATCTAATTATGTAACTGGTGATGTGCCTTCTGTTGTTGGTCAATATGTTCGCCCAACAGTCAATCAACCTGAACCTACAACATCTATGATGGATAAGGTAAAGGCTTTGTATGAAGTGCCTGCAACTATTGCTAGTGGTATTGTTTCACAACCTACATCTATGATGTATGCGGTTGGTAGAAATGCTATAGAAGGTGGTAGCCCAGAGGCTCAAAATGAGTATTACAGACAAGCTAGAGCAAAAACTCAATTTGTACCTAGTTCACCTGTTTCCGTTAATGCTTTAGAATCTATTGGAAGTGCTTTAGAAGCCTCTAAATTACCTCCTTACATTGGTAAAGTTGGCATTGGTGAAATACCTTCATTTACACAAGCAGCTAAAGTTGCATCACCATTTTTAAAAGAAGCTGCATCAAGCGCTATTAGAGCCGCAGAACCTTCCATTAATACAATGGCAAACGCACTAAGAAGTACCGATTTTGTTCCCAAAGGTATAGTTGCTGCTGCTCCTACTGCTGAAAATTTAGCTTCTGAAGCCAGTCGTTTGTTTGAAAAATCAAAACAAGCAAACATTGTTTTTAAACCTGAACAATTTACTCAAAAAATGAATGATATTGGTTCAGAATTAAGAAATAATGGATATACGCCTGCTGCTTATCCAAAAATTACTGGCGCTTTAAATGAATTACAAAATGTCAATAGACCAAAAGATTTTGTTGAATTACAGGCTTTAAGAAAAATTATTAATGGAGCGCAAGCGAGCATAGACCCAGCAGAAAGACGATTAGCTTCTATTTTAAAATCTAATTTTGATGAATATGTATTAAATGCCCCTGAAAATGCTATTTCTAGTGGAACTAAACAAGGTGTTGCCACATGGAAACAAGCTAGAGATGTTTATTCAAAATTAAGTAAATCTGAAATATTTACCAATATGTTTGAAAGAGCAGAATTAGATAAAAATGGTATGGGTGTTCAAAAATCTTTAACAAATCAACTGCGTTCTTTAGCAAAAAATAATGCAAAAATGCGTTTGTTTACCGCTGAAGAACAAGAAGCTATTAAACAAGCCGCTAAAGGTGGTAATATTCAAAATATTTTAAGTGGTATTGGTAAACTTGCGCCTACTAACGCCATTTCATCTATTCCATCTATTTTAGCTACTGCTGCAAGCGCACCACTAGGTCTTGCTGCTACTGCTGGTGCAATAGGGTCAAAAATGGCTTCTACAAAAATGACAAAAAATCAAATAGATAAACTTGCAGCATTTATGAGAATGGGCGGTAAATCCGCTAAAAAGGTTAAAGGAACAGAAAAATGAGTAGAAACGGTAGCGGTACATATAACCTACCTGCTGGTAATCCAGTAGTTACAGGCACAACTATTACATCTAGTTGGGCTAATACAACTATGCAAAACATAGCTGACGCACTTACTCAGTCAGTCGCTTCAGACGGTCAAACACCTATGTCAGGGGCTTTAAATATGGCAACAAACGACATTAATAATGTTGGTACACTAACAGCCTTAACAGGCATCTTTGGCGGAACTTACTAAAATGGCACAAACAGGATATACCCCAATTTCGATTTACTACAGCTCTACTGCTGCAGCCACTCCTACTGCTGGTAACTTAGTTGCTGGCGAATTAGCTATTAATACCGCAGACGGCAAATTATTTTACAAAGACTCTGCTGGCGTAGTGCAAGTTATCGGCACTAAAGGTGGTGTAGGCTCATCTACTACTACTCAAGTCCTTTATAATTCTAGTGGCTTAGTAGTCGGTTCTGCCAATATGACTTATGATGGCACAAAGCTAACATTAGCTAATGATGCCTCTATATCAGGTCTTACTGTTGGTAAGGGTAGTGGTGCTGTTGCTAACAATACTGCTGTTGGTGCTAGTGCTTTAGCTGGTTCTAATAGTGGTTCAGGACAAAATACAGCTATTGGTGCAAATGCTTTAGCATCAAATACAACTGGCAATAACAATGTGGGAGTTGGGTATTTAGCTGGTCAAGCAAATACAACTGGCGTTAATACCATTGCTATTGGAGTAGCTTGTTTATATAACAACACCGCTTCTTACAATACTGCTATTGGTGGTGGTAATACCATGTATGCCAACACATCAGGCGGTTCAAATGCCGCTTTTGGTGGTGGTGATGCAGTAGCCGATGCAACAATGCGTAGAAACACAACTGGCTCATACAATTCAGCTTATGGGTTTGGTGCTTTAGCAAATAACACCACCGCATCTAACANCACAGCAGTAGGTTATCAAGCTGGATATAGTAATGTAACTGGTGGTATTACTGCTTTAGGTTATAAAGCTGGATATGCGAATACAAGCGCTTCTTTAGTTGCTATTGGTATAAACGCTGGTGTAGCAAACACAAGTGGTGCTTACAATACAGTAATTGGTGATGCGGCATTAGGTTCAAATACTACTGGTGCTTCTAATACCGCTATTGGATATACCGCACTTTTATCCAACACCACCGCATCTAATAACACAGCAGTAGGTTATCAAGCTGGGTATAACAGCACAGGCTCGGCAAATACTTGTTTAGGCTATCAAGCTGGTATTGGTGCGGCTGGTTCTTTTAGCGGAAGTAACAATACCCTTATTGGACAACAAGCTGGTTATGCTTTAACAACAGGAAGTAACAATACATTTGTTGGCCCTTCTAGTCAAAATGCTGGTTCAAATGTAACTACTGGTTCTAATAACACTATTATTGGTGGGTATGGTGGTAATAGTAATGGTTTAGACATCCGTACATCAAGTAACTACATTGTGTTATCTGATGGTAGTGGTAATCCTAGAGGTTATTTTGACCCTAACGGAACATATTTTTTAAATCAAACAACCAATGGCAATCAAGCAAGAATTCAATACGTAAATTATTTTGGTAGTTATTGGTATTCTGCGGCATTAACGACAAGCACTCCTGATTTTAGAATTTACAATCAAAATGGTGCTGGCACTTATATGTCTTGGGGTGCTACATCATGGTCAGGTTCGTCAGATGCAAGACTTAAAAATGTAACTGGCACTTATACAAACGCACTTGCTGATATTGCAAAAATTGAACCAATTAAATTTACTTGGAAAAACGATGAAACTAATACACCTCATGTTGGTGTTATTGCACAATCTGTTGAATCCGTTGTTCCTGAAGCAATAAGTAAATCGCAAGTTATTGAAGGTGATGATACTGAATACTTAGGTGTTCGCTATACAGAACTTATCCCATTAATGATTGCTTCAATCCAAGAACTTAAAGCAGAAGTAGATTCCCTTAAACAACAATTAGCAGGAAAATAAAATGTTAGAACTAACACCTGAACAAGAAGTCCAACGCAGTTACGATGCTGCAATGGATAGCGTAAACCTACTTAACGCTGGCAAGCCTGAAGATATGACTGATGAAGATTGGGCAGATACCGTTAAGCGTAATAAAGAACACCTTGAAATTCAAATTGCTAAAGGTGACTACTACGCTGGGCATGATTTAACGCCATTTGAGAACGCTGTAAAATAACCACGAAAGGAAATGACATGGAAAACATAAAGAAAAACCAAGTCACTATTGACGATGTAGAGTACGCA
>JGI24890J29729_1001467_pt1 | contig 10567 bp, 9 predicted proteins | sample FreactcultureFD7_FD_29729 | JGI IMG/M metagenome (IMG submission 29729)
ATACCCATTTGCTTGTAAGTAAATCTTTGTATTGCCATATGTCAGTGGCTTGTTCACTTTAATAATAGCGCTCTTTGAGATGCTGCCGATTGGTTTAGATACTGATGCCGTAAGGGTGTAATCCTCAGGCATGCTTGTAGCTGCGTTGTATTTAGCTACAAAATTTGTAACTTTCAATTCAAATGGCACAAGTGAGCCCTGCCCTTGAAACTTGCCAAACGAGAGCGTGTCATAAGATGTTGGTGTATTTACAAACCTCTCACCAACATTCACAATTGCTTCGCCTTTGCTTCCAAAAAGGGAACCTAAAGCAACTCCTATCAAAATAAGAACTAAGGAAAGATGAAAAAGTAGATTGCCGGTCTCGCGTCCATATCCCTTTTCTGCAGAAATTGAGTTTTCATCAACTCGAATCCTAAAATGATTCTTTTGAACCAAGCCCTTGCATGTAAGAGCGCAACATCACTTTCCTGCTCTGCAACCCTAAATCCTTCCATCCGATCAAGATTTTTTGGTGTGAGTGGAGGTTTCTTCCCAATTGCCTTTAAATGTTCAATTGTGCGGGGCAAAACACAGCCAATAAGTGAAATAAAAAGAAGCAGGTAGATGGCACTAAACCATGGAGATGCATAGACGTTAAAAAGCTTGAAACGATCCATCCAGTGCGCCAAAGTCGGATCACTGACAAAGTACTGATCGACTTTCTGTGGGTTTTGACTGCGCTGAGGGAAGAGTGAGCCAGGAATTGCAGCTACACCAAGAAGAATAAGGAGGATAAGGGCGGTCCTCATGCTTGTTAGCTGACGCCACCCCCAGCGCATAATTGCAATGAAGTCCATTAGACCACCGGAATGAAGTTTGAAATGAGTGAACGTAAAGAATTAATCAAATGTAGCCAAGCACCGGTGACCTGCAATAAGCCAATAAAAATCAAGAATATTCCACCAAATATCGTAAGTAAGTTTCCTCGTTTGGAAATAAAACGTCGAAGCTTTGCTGATTGGTCAAAAAACACTCCAACTAAAATAAATGGAACACCAATACCAAAGCAATAAGCGACAGAGAGGATCGCTCCTCTCAGCGCGCTAGAGCTTTGGAATGAGAGAGCTTGGACTGCGCCAAGGGTAGGACCGATACATGGTGTCCACCCAATACCAAATAGAAAGCCTAGGAGTGGGGCGCCAACTAATCCTGCTGTCGACTTCCATTGTGGTTTAAATGAGCGATAAAACTTCTGGTTAAACAGGAAAATTATGCCCATACAAATCGTGAGTGTGCCAAGAAGAATAGATAGCCATCTAGATCCACTTGCAATTTTTGATCCAAGAGATCCGAATAGTGCTCCATAGCTAATAAACAGAACAGAGAATCCGCTCACAAAAAGTACTGCTCCCAGTGCAGTTCTCTTCTTGTTTTTCACATCAGTCATGCCTGCTGAATAGGCAAGATAGCCAGGTACTAATGGCAATACACATGGTGAGAAGAAGGAAATAACGCCAGCAATTAGGGCAACAACCATGGCAAGAATCAAATTGCCACTAAAGATCTGATCAACAAAGAAGCTATGCATGAGGAGCATCCTTAAGCACACGTGTAATTAAATTGGTAAGCAATGCAACCGTTACTTCACCACTTACTCTTGCTGCAACATAACCGCGTGAATCAATGATCAAAGTTGTAGGTATTGCATTTGGTACAAGTGAATTACGGAAAGAGGCAAGAATCGAGTCATCTGTGAAGATTGGATATGAAATCTTAAAGCGCTGGGCAAAGGCGAGTGCTGAGGATATGTTGTCTCGCGTAAGTATTCCTGCAAACTGAACACCTTGAGCAGAATATTTTTGAGAGAAATCTGAGAGTAGGGGGGCTTCTGCTCTGCATGGTGCGCACCATGACGCCCATACATTTAAAACGGTTACTTTGTCATGTGCAAGTGAAATATTTCCATTTGAAAGAGTTGCGCCAGAAATTATTGGAGAAGGTTTACGATCTGCTGGCTTTACATAAACGGCGATACCGTCACCTTCAATAAATGCACTTTGATTCGCTTTAGAGATACCACCTGTAGAACAACTAGTTAATAACATGGAACTTGCGAGAATAAAGATCGCCGAAACAATTTTTCTAGGCATTATTTCTTTACCGGCAATAAATGTTTAGCTGGTTCAAAATAACTAACTCCTTCAATCGCGCCTTCACTGTCCAGGTGAAAACTAGTTACCGAAGCCAACGTGCATTCCCTCTTACGTGGGTCATGAATCAACCTACGACCCTCAACTGCTGAACGTAAAATCCAAATGGGCAACTGGTGTGAAACACAAAATGCATCTTTGCCGTTGGCTGCATCTCTTGCCTCAAATAAACTTCCAAGCATTCGAGATATCTGTTCGGTGTAAGGCTCGCCCCATGAAGGTTTCCATGGATTAACTAAGTGTCTCCACGATGCAGGGTGACGCAAAACTCCTGAACCTAATTCAAATTTTTTTCCTTCAAAAATATTGGCTGCCTCTATGAGTTTCTCATCAGTAGTAATCTGTAAATTATGAGCAGATGCAAGAGGATTCGCGGTCTCTTGCGCTCTTTGTAGCGGAGAGACGAGCACAGCTCCAACATCAAATTTCTTTGACCACTCTGCAACCGTCTTTGCCATTTCTTGACCACGGTCAGATAAATACCAGCCAGATTGACGACCATAGAGAATTTTTTCAGGGTTATGGACTTCGCCATGGCGTAAGAAGTGAATGGTGGCGGGCATGAGATAAGCATAAGCGAGGGGCTAAAGTACTGACATGACGGATACCCAGAAACGAGTCGCCTTCTTCGATGTAGACAACACATTGATGAGGGGTTCCTCACTTTTCTTCTTAAGCCGGGGTATGTATCAGCGTGGATTCTTCACAAAGAAAGATATCTCTAACTTTGTCATGGCCAATATCCGATACCGGCTCTCAGGAATCGAAAATATGGAAGAGATCGCAAAAATTCAAGCCTCTGCCTGTGAATTCTTCAGAGGGCATAGGGCGGACGTCATTGAAAAGATGGGTATCGAAGTTTACGACGAATATGTGTCCCCAGCTTTATGGCAAGGAACAATTGAAATTGCAAACGAGCATTTAAAGAATAATGAAGAAGTCTGGTTGGTCACAGCTACTCCTCTTGATCTTGCCAATCTAATTGTAGAAAGACTTGGGTTTACTGGCGCCCTTGGGACGATCGCAGAAGTCAAAGATGGTGTCTACACAGGCAAATTAATCGGCCAACTTTTACATGGTCCTAATAAAGCGCTAGCAGTAAAAAAACTAGCCCTTGAAAATAATATTGACTTGACTCATTCATATGCATACTCAGATAGTCATCACGACATTCCATTGCTCAGTTCTGTTGGATACCCCAGGGTTATTAACCCAGATACTCAGCTACAAATTCATGCGCTTAGAAATCACTGGCCCATACATGACTTTCGCCGAGGCCGCACATTCAAAAAACTTGTCGCCCCCACTCTTAGCCGCGTCATGAAGGTTACGACGCTCATCTCCCCTCGAAGCTGGAAAAAAAGGTAGGCCTGTAAATAGAGGTAACAAAACTCCAGTAATGTAGGCCAGTTATGTCTTATTCATTGGCTGATGAGCTACGCATGCGCGCAGAGAGTGAAATTGCGCTGCTCTTTACTTTGCGTCCAGACCTCATCTCCCCTGTCCCCCCTGATATCTCAGCACTTGCTGCGCGAGCAAATTCGATGCCAAGTGTCATGCGCGCTCGTGATGCACTTAATAAATGGGAGATAGACATACTGACTGCGATCTGCACACTTGGAGATCCAATTTCCCTCATGGAAGTACTTAGTATGACAAGCAAGGACGCCAAATCAGCTGTCCTTTCTTTATGGCAACGAGCACTCATNTATAAAGATGGNGAGCACTACCGTGTTCCAAGCAATGTAAGAGTTGCAATAGGAGAACACCCAGCAGGACTTGGCCCAGCAGCTACAACGAAAATTGATTTTTCACTACTTGAAGATGCTCCAAGTGGAGCAACTGATTTGTTGCAGCGCATGGTCTGGGGACCACCAAAAGGACAAGTCGCTGATGTAAAGAAAGCACCACCAGCAATTAAATGGCTCATTACAAATAATTTTTTAATTCCTTTTGATTCACAAACTGTTTTACTCCCAAGGGAAGTAGCACTCCACTTTAGAGATGGCAAAGTTTTTAAGGAGCTTCAAGCAACGCAGCCGATCATTACTGGTACTTCAAGAAAGCAAAAAGATGTTAATTTGGCAGCAATTGCAAATATCGGAACGTTTATTAGATGGTGTGAAGAATTAGCTCATAACTGGTCAGATGAACCTCCTATGGGCTTGAAATCTGGCGGACTAGGCGTAAGAGACTTAAAACGCACCTCTGAACACTTAGGAATATCTGAAAGTTGCGCCGCATTTGTTGCAGAACTTTTATTTATCGCTGGCTTAATTGTGATCGATACAGATGATCAGATTATGCCTACAAATGCATTTGATATCTGGCTCACACGAAGTATTGAAGAACGATGGCACGCGATTGCTTCTCTATGGCTTGANACATCACGAATGAGCGGGCTCATTGGAAAAGCAGAGAACAAAAATATTTCAGCGCTCGGCCCTGAGCTAGATAGAGCCGGAGTCNGCCTCATCAAGAGGAATGCACTTGAATTATTAGAGAAAAACTTAGAACTTGATCCTTCTATTGATTCAGTAAATATCTGTATTCAGTGGCTTACNCCTACTAGAGCCAATNCTGACTATGTCGAATGGATATTACGAGANGCTGAATGGCTNGGTATTACAGGCCAAGGAGCGCTTTCAAGTTTTGGAATTGCGTTGCTTCATANTCAAGACCTCGGTATCGAAGCTGCTCTTCCAAAACCAGTTGACCANATTTTGATCCAAGCTGATAACAGCGCAATCGCACCTGGCTCACTCACTATTGAATTAGCAAATGCGATTGGGACAATTGCAGATATTGAGAGCCGAGGTGGGGCAACTGTTTACCGGTTTAGTGAAGCTTCTATCCGCCGAGGTTTGGACCACGGACAAACTGGTAATTACATTTTAGATTTTCTCAAAAAAACTTCTAAAACACCTGTTCCGCAGCCACTTGAGTACCTAATAACTGATGTCGCAAAACGCCACGGAAGATTACGTGTGGGCACTGCGAATACATATCTGCGGTGTGAAGACGAAGGGCTTATTGCCGAGATACTCCATGATAAAAAACTTGAACCACTTCGGATGCGCAAAATTGCCCCACAAGTATTGGTTTCCGATATAGAGATGAATGAATTAATGACTTCACTTCGAGAAGCGGGTTATTTGCCGGCTGCAGAAAATGCAACCGGTGTTTTGATCTCTGCGCCTCTTATTCGTCGTGCAAAATCTAGACCAAAACCACCAAGAGTAGTAAGTGAAATATCAACACCCTCTCAAGCTGTAATTAACTCTGCAGTAAAAGCACTACAGGCCGGTGAGAAGGCAAGCTCACATAAGCCTCGTGATATTCCTCGAACAACTGCGAATGAAACAGTTGAGTTACTTCACCAATATATTGAAGAACGAGTAAGACTAACAATCGGGTATGCAGATACAAATGGTGGTGTTTCAAACCGTCTTATCGATCCACTTTCAATCTCACTTGGAACCTTAGTTGCTCGCGACCATGCCACTGGGGAGATCACCCATTTCCGCATTCCCCGCATAACAGGCGTGGGTGTGGCTAATGAATAACCAGGTTGATGTGAATTACGGCAGACTACTCCCATGACATTTCTCGCTGACTTACAAAAGCTGGTGGAATGCCAATCTCCTACTGAGGATTTGGCAGCTTGTCAGAAAGTTATGGAAGTAGCGAAGAAGATTGCAGAAGATAACTTGCCCCACGAAGCTGAAATAGTCATTGAGTCAGGCCGTCCAGTTTTTTGGTGGGGTTCTAAGAATCCTAAAATAGTTCTACTCGCTCATCTGGATACTGTTTGGCCTAATGATTCATTTATGCCGCTTTGGAAAGTAGATGGCGACAAAATCAGTGGTCCTGGAATTTTTGATATGAAAGCAGGATTTCTACAAGCTTTATATGCTCTTAAAGAAAACCCAAACGCTCACGAAAGTGTTGCACTCATAGCTACAAGTGATGAAGAAACTGGAAGTAAGAGTTCTCGTGAACTCATTACACGTGTGTCTAAGAATGCTAAAGCTGTACTGGTTTTGGAGTCATCGCTCAACGGCAAAGTAAAAGTCGGGCGAAAAGGTACATCCATGTATCAAATTAAAATTCATGGGCGTGCATCACATGCTGGTCTTGAACCAGAAAAAGGTATTAATGCCACAGTTGAGATTGCTGAAATTATTACGCAAGTAGTTAAATTGGCTAATCCTGAGCACGGGACCACGATTGTTCCAACCATGCTTGAATCTGGAACAACAACAAATACTGTTCCTGCTCTTGCAACGTTAGATATTGATTCACGATCTTTTTCACAAGCAGAGCTCGAGCGTTTAGATTCTGCAATTAGGTCTTTGAAGCCCAAGCACCCAGATGCACAGATTGAAGTTACGGGTGGGATAAATAGGCCACCACTTGAAACTGCATCAACTCAAAAGCTTTATGAAAAACTCGAAGCCACAGCAAAGAAGATAGGTATGCCGCCAGTTGGTTCTGCAAGTGTCGGAGGAGCAAGTGATGGAAATTTTGCCGCTGCTGCAGGCGCACCAACTCTTGACGGGCTAGGCGCAACAGGTGATGGCGCCCATGCTTCACACGAACATATTTTGGCATCAACTGTTTCAGACCGAATCTCTCTTCTGGCAGCATTTATTAAGGAGCTTGTTAGTGAGTGATGGCCCATTAATTGTCCAAAGTGATAAAACTTTATTGCTTGATATTGACCATCCACTTTCAGATGAATGCCGGCGAGCAATTGCAGCATTTGCTGAATTAGAAAAATCACCAGAGCACATCCACACATACAGACTCACACCACTTGGTTTATGGAACGCACGAGCTGCTGGCCATGATGCAGAGCAAGTTGTAGATACATTGCTTAAGTACTCACGTTTTGCTGTTCCACATGCACTATTAGTCGATATCGCAGAAACAATGTCTAGATACGGGCGTCTACGTCTTGAAGCACACCCTGTCCACGGATTAATACTCGCTTCAAATGATCCAGCAGTCCTAAGAGAAGTCACACGGGGAAAGAAAGTTGCGCCCATGCTTGGGCTACAACTCGATGATGAAACTATTGTTGTGCACCCTGGCCAACGTGGATTTCTCAAGCAGGCGCTATTAAAGCTTGGTTGGCCTGCAGAAGATTTTGCTGGTTACGTTGATGGCGAGCATCATGAAATTGCACTTCGTGAAGAAGGCTGGTCAATCCGTAAATACCAATCCATGGCGGCAGAGGGCTTCTGGCATGGCGGATCAGGTGTTGTAGTGCTCCCATGTGGGGCAGGCAAAACAATCGTCGGCGCAGCAGCAATGGCGCATGCAAAAGCAACAACACTAATTCTTGTAACAAATACTGTTGCAGCTAGACAGTGGCGCGATGAATTATTACGCCGAACAACTCTTCACGAAGATGAAATTGGTGAATACTCTGGCGCTAAGAAAGAGATTCGCCCAGTAACTATTGCAACATACCAAGTAATGACTATGCGCCGAGGCGGGGTTTATGCCCACCTTGATTTGTTTGATGCAATCGACTGGGGCCTAATTATTTATGATGAAGTACATCTATTACCTGCACCTATTTTTAGATTTACTGCTGACATCCAATCACGTCGTCGTCTTGGGTTAACTGCAACTCTTGTCCGAGAAGATGGCATGGAAGGCGAAGTTTTCTCCCTTATTGGCCCAAAACGTTTTGATGTTCCATGGAAAGAAATCGAGTCACAAGGCTATATTGCTCCTGCAGACTGTGTTGAAGTGCGCGTAACACTGACTGACGAAGAGCGCTTGAACTATGCAACCGCTGAACAAGAAGACCGATATCGTTTTTGCTCGACCACCCTTACAAAGAGCAAGGTTGCTGTTGCACTCGCAAGACAGCATTCTGAGGATCAAGTGCTTGTCATCGGACAATATATTGATCAACTTGACGCCCTAGGTGAAGAATTGGGTGTTCCAGTAATTAAGGGTGATACTCCAGTTAAAGAGAGAGAACGTTTATTTAACCTTTACCGAGCGGGAGAGATTAAATGCTTAGTTGTTTCTAAAGTTGCAAACTTTTCAATTGATTTACCCGATGCAACAATCGCTATCCAAGTGTCAGGGACATTTGGTTCACGGCAAGAAGAGGCGCAGCGCTTAGGTCGTATTTTAAGACCGAAAGCTGATGGGCGTGGGGCTCGTTTTTATTCTCTTGTTGCAAGAGATACGGTTGATCAAGACTTTGCACAAAATAGACAACGATTCTTAGCTGAACAGGGATATGCCTATCGCATCATTGATGCTGATGAAGTGCTTTCTAAAGAGTAGTAAATACTTTTCTAAATCTTTCTGGATCTACTTTGAAAAAATCGTGTGGTATTCCATTGATTAAAATAACCGGAACTTGTTCACCATATTTACCTTCAAGTTCCTGATTTGCATCTATAAATATTTCATCAATCACAAAAACAAGTTCTTCTTGGAGTACTTCTAAAGTTCTGATGGCAGCTTCACATAAGTGGCACCCATGTCTTGAATAGACCTGAACAGTGACCATATGCACCCTCCATCAACTATTTATCTATGTATTTGCTGTGAAATTAGAGTACAAGCATTTACCACCCCATTTGCCCAGTAAGATTTTTCACTATGCGGGCGAGGAAGATCAGCACATCACTCCTGGTCTCAGCGACTCTCATTATTGGCCTGGCTCTACCTGTTTCATCAGCTACAGCTACCTCGGTTAAAGAAGTCCCAGCTGGGTGGGTACATACATATGCAGCCACAGGGATTGCCGACAAAACTAGATTAATTCCGGCCCCAAGCTCTAATGCTGCTCATTTAAATACCGCCAGCACAATTAACGTTAGTTTTCAAAACATATCTCCGCAAGAACAAATTCCAATTCAAGCAGCGATAAATATTTGGTCGGATAACTGGAGTTCATCGGTTCCAGTAAACGTCACGGCATCTTCACAAGTTGAAACTTCGGCTGGGGTGTTAGCTTCTGCCAGCGCAGTTAATTATTTCAATAATTTTCCTGGTGCTCCTGATCAAACAGTTTGGTATTCATCTGCAATGGCAAATGCGTTATCTGGGAAAGATTTAGATCCAACAAATCCTGAAATTAGAATCAACATCAATGCTGCGATGCAGAACCTTTTCTATCTTGGCACAGATGGCAAGTGTCCGCCTAATCAGTACGACCTTGAGTCAATAATTCTTCACGAATTTGCACATGGCTTGGGTTTTATCTCAAACGATGTTTACTACCCAGCCACTGGAGTTGGACAACTTAATCGTCCAACACCATTTGATGCATTTGCGGTAACTCCTGATGGAAGTCGTTTAATGGACTTACCTTCACCATCAGCGCAACTAGGACAAGCATTTCAAAATACTCTAGTGTGGAATGGCCCGATTGGTATTGCAGCTAACAACGGCATTAAGCCCGTTCTGTTTACTCCAAATCCGTACCAACCCGGTTCGTCAGTAAGTCACTTAGACCAAGTTACTTTTCAAAACTTTGGTCCGAATGCTCTTATGACACCTAGCTGGCCACCAGGAGCGGTTTTCAGAAGCCCAGGACCTCTTGTACTTGGAATGCTTCAAGATATGAGAACAAAACCACCCGGAGGAAAACCCGCAGGGCTTCCTGACGCTCCACGTAATATTCGCGCGATCGTTGGCGACAAATATGCAATTGTAAATTTTGACGAACCTGATAATGCACGCACTTCACCCATTGATTCATACACTGTAAAAGTTGATGGCACTTCTAATATATTTACAGGTACTAGTAGCCCAATAAAAATTACTGGTCTTAAAGATGGGGTTTCATACACATTTACNGTGACTGCAACAAACCCAGTTGGCACATCACCTGGAGCAAAAAGTAATTCAATAACCCCACAAATGGGATGGATTGCTACAGTCATAGATCCTGCGGCTGATGCCAAATATCTGGCAACAACTACATTCCAAGGAAAGCCTGCAGTAATTTACAGTAATTCGAAAGCAAGTAATTTGACTCTAGCTACATGGAGCGCCGGTAAATGGAGTAAACAGATAATTGACGGCAATTCAGATTCAGGTGGCAGAACCACCGATAACGTATCTGGGTATATCTCCGTTTGCACTTCTGCACCAGGTAAGAACCAACGCTTAGATATCTTCTACGGTGATATAACGAAGAAATGGCTTCGTTATGCCGGATATAACGGAAAAACCTGGAAATACAGCATCGTTGATGGCAATGGACCAATTATCAATGACTATAAAGACATCAATCGTGTCCGCACGGCAAGTGATGTGAGCGGAGCAAGCGCATGCGTTGATACACCTGATGGCTTGCAAGTTTTTTATCGTGACCAAAGTCAGGGCATTAT
>JGI24890J29729_1001468_pt1 | contig 10567 bp, 9 predicted proteins | sample FreactcultureFD7_FD_29729 | JGI IMG/M metagenome (IMG submission 29729)
ATATCAGCGCATAGTATTCTGACAGGTGTTTTTTTTCGAGGTGATTTCGCCAGGTCATTACGACGGTGAGAAATCCTGAAGTGTCGATCAGAATTTTCAAGTATGTTGAAAAGCCGTCACTGCGCAGCATATCTCCGAAAAGCTTTACAGGATTTTGATACATCTCCCAGTTTAAAACAAAGAGCAGAAATGAAACGGTAAAAATCAGCAAGCTGAAGAAATGGAAAAGAGAAGAATGATTCGCACCCCGGAAGATCATTCCCAATACCAGCATGAAAATGATAGCGGCACTCAGGATTAACTCAGGGAAAAAGAATGGCAAGCTCCTCTGAATTACTTCCAATTTTTCCATCAACCCTGTTTCCATTATTAAAGGTTTAGGGTTGTGCTGATCTGCTTTCCATTTTTCAATACAACATCAACAAAATGCTGTGCAAAGGGGCTAATGATGTTTAGTAATGGCTGGGGAAAAATTCCAAAAATAAGAGTAGCCAATACCAAGGGTACAAACATCGTATACTCCCGGTTTGTAAGATCGGATAATGTATCTTCGGCGGCATTTCCTTTCAGACTAAAAGGCCCGAAAAACATTCGCTGGATGGTCCAGAGATAATAGGCAGCACCTAAAATAAGTCCGCTGGTAGCGATGATCGCCAGGCTTTCGTGGATCAATCCATTGGTGCTGTTTGATTTGAAGGCCCCTAAGAAAACCATGATCTCGGCGATGAATCCGGAAAAGCCGGGGAGCCCGAGCGAAGCGAAGAAACCGATCAGTACGATGGTGAAGAATACAGGCATCTTCGAAGAGAGACCCGAATAAGAAGCGATCATCCGGTCGGCGGTACGGTCATATAAAACACCGGCTATCAAAAACAACATAGCGGAAATAATTCCGTGACTTACCAATTGATAGATAGCCCCTGAAATACCTTCCGTCGTAACCGATGCAAGGCCCAATAAAACAAATCCCATGTGGGACACAGAAGAGTAGGCGATCAGGCGCTTCAGGTCTTTACTTGCCATGGCATTTAGCGCACCATAAATGATCGAGATCACACCGATTAATCCTACCAGCCAGCTGAAATACATGGCTGCTTCCGGGAAGACCGGGTAGGCAATGCGTATCAGGCCGTAAGCACCTACCTTTAATAATAATGCAGCAAGGATTATAGAGACCGGTGTTGGAGCTTCGACGTGTGCATCCGGTAGCCAGGTATGCAAAGGAACCATGGGCAGCTTTATCCCAAAGCCAATGAATAACAATAAGAACGCCCATTGACGTGCGTCGTACGGGCCGACAAGCCACGCATGGCGAGGATCAAAAACTGAGTTTGAAATATAATTGGAGGGCTCGCTCATGTATAGCAGGTTGAACGAATGCACCAATTGCCCGGAAGCATCCGGTGCTTTTACCGAGATGTACAATCCGATCATGGCGATCAAAATGAAGATCGATCCTAACAATGTGTATAGAAAAAATTTGATAGATGCGTACTCTCTTCTGGCTCCGCCCCAGATACCAATGAGGAAAAACATGGGCAGCAGCATGAACTCAAAAAACAGATAGAAAAGAAGAAAATCCAATGCTACGAAACTTCCGATGATGGCGGTATTCAGGATAAGCAATAAAATGAAATAGCCCTTGACACTTTTGGTTATCGTGCGGGAAGAGATCGTTGCGATGAGCATGATGGGGACCGTCAGCGCGACCAGGGGTAAGTTCAATCCGTCAAGGCCGACAAAATATTCGGCTTTCAAAAGACCCCATGATCCGAGGTCTATGGTGATCCAGTTTTGCTTCTCGACAAATTGAAGTGATGTGCCAGCAGTAAAGTCAATCAAAATGAAAATCAGGAAGATCAATTGCAGAAAGCAGGTTCCCAGTGAAAGCGTATAAAATGTTTTTCCGGCATTCGCAGGAATAAACAATCCGATCAATGCAGCCAGGAGCGGGGTTAAAAGTAAAAATGATATCAGGTAATCGTGCATTTCGTATTTTGTTCTCCGGTCACTTGTTTCCGGATGGTTAACTCCACAGTGCCTGCAAGAAAGATCTTATCATGCATAGGGAGGATTTATTTCAGCATCCAAATTAGAAAAATAATTATTGCCAGCGTTGTCCAAAAAATATAAAGTTGGATTTTGCCGTTCTGAAAGGATCGTGTAAAAGACCCCAGGCCGCCGGCTAAACGTGCCACGCCGTTTACACTTCCGTTAACAATAAACTGATCGATCCAGCTGATAATATGCGCGAATGTTACTTGCGCATACGCACCGGCGTGGAGAATTCCATCGATCCATTTCAAATCTGTTTTTTCAGCGAGCTCAGAGAATCTCCGCACGGGTGTTAAAAGGATAATCTCATACAGATGGTCTAAATAAAAGAATTGAGAAATCCATGTATGCACGCCTGTTATGTGGTTTGGCAACACGCTGGAACGGAAGTAAAAAAAGGAAAACGCCCAGGCTGTCAGAACCCACACGGCCGAAAAAACAGTGATGAACGACAAGTGCAGCCATTCGCCCTGGTGTATTCTCGCAAAGAGCCATCCTGCGTATTCAATCGGATTCAAGGAGACCATAAACCATAGAGAGGCTGCTGAAAGTATCATAACAGGAAGTCGCATCACGGCGGGTACTTCGGTAATGCTGACGGGCTTGCCTGCAGTTTCCGCTGTATTGCTTTTATGGAAAAAAATATAGCGCGTCATGCGAAATGTATACACAACGGTTAAGAAGGGGATGGTAAATGTTACAGCGACAATAATCCACCTCCAGGAGTAGACATCGCCTTTCCAGGCCCAGACACCCATCAGAATAGCGTCTTTGGAAAGGAAGCCGGAGAACATCGGCATGCCCGATAATGCTGCCCCGCAGAGCATGAAGGCTATGGACGTAACCGGTAAATATTTCCGCAAGCCACCCATGTTTCGTATGTCCTGTACATCGATGTGAGAATGTATTTGCTGTTCTGCCTGATGTAATGCGTGAATAACGGACCCGGCGCACAAAAACAATCCGGCTTTGAAAAATGCATGTGTCACAAGGTGCAGCATGGCGGCATCGCGTGCACCGGCGCCGACAGCCAGTACCATGAGGCCCAGTTGGGAGACCGTTGAGTAGGCCAGTATCTTTTTAATATCAAATTGTACCGTGGCGCAAACAGCGGCTGTGAGGGAGGTGAACGCACCTGTGATCACCACCACGTTCAATGCCTCCGGCGTAAATAGATGGAAAAATTTTATCAATAGAAATACACCGGCTGCTACCATGGTTGCTGCATGGATCAACGCTGAAACGGGGGTTGGTCCTTCCATGGCATCCGGTAACCATGTTAGTAATGGAAATTGAGCCGACTTTCCGACGATCCCCCCGAAGAGACACAATGAGGCAGCTGTTTGCCAGGTATTAATTTCAGGATGAGCGAGGAGATCCGTTAGCGCGAACGAACTCGTATGAGCCCAGATGATCATTAGGCCTATCAGAAAACCGGCATCGCCGATTCTGTTCATAATGAATGCTTTTTTTGCCGCCGCACCCGCGGAAGGTTTGTCCGTCCAGTGACCGATCAGCAGATAGGAGGAGAATCCTACGAGTTCCCAGAAAAAAAAGATCAGCAGCAGATTGTCTGACAAGATGATTCCCAGCATGGAGAACGTAAAAAATCCAAGCATGGCAAAATACCGGCTTATGTTTTTATCGCCTGCCATGTAGCCGGTGGAATAAAAATGAACCAGGAAAGAGATGATTGTAACCACCGATACCATGATAACGGATTGACCATTTATCTCCATCCCGGCAGAAAAATGAAAATCTCCCATGCTGAACCATTCGACAGGAATATAGTGTGGAGGTTGATCGTTGTGCCATGAAAGAAAGACCAGTATGGACGCTATCGAACTCAGGAGCATGAATAAAGGTGCCAGAACAGTAATGATCCAGGAGTACCGTTCGGATATCGACAGGGAAACGACAAAAGACAACAGTGGCAGGAATAAGGCAACCAACAGGCAGTGATCAATCCATGAAGCTATAGCGTGATTGTCCAAATTTCAATCTTTAAGTTCTGTGATCTGGTCAGGTACAGAAGTTTGATAATGCCGGTAGACGCGCAATACGATTGCCAGACCTACAGCCGTTTCGCACACGGCAACAATAATAACGAATAATGCGAAGAACTGTCCGCTAAAAAGTCCGGGATGCAATGTGTTAAAGGCTACCATGTTCAAATTACTGGCATTCAGCATCAGCTCAATACCCAGCAACACCACAATCGCGTTTCGCTTGATGATGACGATCATCAATCCTACTGAAAAAAGTAGCGCACTTAAATACAGTATGTGCTCAACGGGAAACATCTTCATTTTTTGATTTCATAAAAGACGCTGTTACGGCCGATCCTATTAACGCAAGAAGTAACAGCATTCCGGCTATTTCGAAGGGTAAAATAAAATCACTCATCAGTAAAATGCCAATCGACTGGATCATGTTTTCATGAGTTTCCGTTTTTGCTATACCGGCTGAGAATTCCTGTTTTGAAAACAGCGTGACAAGCAAGGCGAAGAAGAAACCCCCGACGAGCAGGGCCGCAAACCAGTTCCGGTTTGTTACCATCAGCGGTTTGCCGGAAATTCTGGAGGTAAGCATAATCCCAAAAATGATAAGTACCAGGATGCCGCCCGCATAAACAAGGATTTGTGTAACCGCGATGAATTCGGCAAATGCCAGAACATAAATACCGGCGATACAGAGCAGGCATACAATTAGCAACAGTGCACCGTAGAAAACATTTCTGACAAAAAGAATGCTGATCGCAGACAGGGCAGCCATTGCTTCAAAGAAATAAAATATCAAGGAAGCCAGGCTCATGTTGTAGACGGCGGCGGACCGGCTGGNTTTATTTTTGGTTTGAATACAGGTTTGCCGGGCTTCGGTGCATCGGTTGTTTCTTTCTTTTCTTCAGTGACCGGCTTCTGCGCTATTTTATTTTTCTGGTGTTCTTCCAATTCTTTTTTCTTGGCCGTTATTTCTGCTTCCGTCATTTCGGCAAAGACAAAATTGTGTTCCCGTATATCGTACGTGCTGAAGTCGTAGACCTTTGTCATCGTCAGGCACTCGGTGGGGCATACCGTTGTACAAAGGCCACAAAAGCAGCACTTACCCATGTCGATATCGAACTTGGCGGCATAGATTCTTTTCGATGTACCGTCTGATGTTTTGCCGAATTCTTCAACAGCTTTGATGGGTTCAATATCGATACAATCTACAGGGCATATCTTGGCGCATTTATCACACACAATACAGTCGTCGATTTCATTGTGCAGCCGGTAACGGCCCGTGTCGGGAACGGGTTGCATTTCGTACGGATACTGAATAGTGTTGATGCCTTCGGTATGATCGAAATAGTGATCGCTCGTTATCGCTATTGGCTTCCGGCTTTTGCGTGCTTTGAGAAGATGGGAGAGTGTAAGCCTTAGCCCACCCAGCAGGGAGCGTGTGGATTCTGTGATATTCTTCCAGTATGTTTTTTCGGCTGTCATATTCCAAAAACAAAAATAGGACAGAAAAGATTGATTGAAAGAATTAATTCAGGAAATGAGGGCAATAGGATCAGGCCTTGGGAAGTGTGAACCAGAAGGTACTGCCAACGCCTTCTGTGCTTTCGACCCAGATTTTGCCTCCGTTTTTCTCCACGAATTCTTTGCAGAGAATGAGCCCCAGGCCCGTACCTTTCTCATTGGCGGTGCCGCGGGTTGTGTAAGGCGCTGTTTTATCGAAGAGTATTTTCAGGACTTCGGCGTTCATACCGATACCGTTATCTTTAACTGAGAATACCCATTGCGGTCCCCGTTCTTCGGCAGCAATGGTCACCTCGCCGCCATCGTTGGTAAATTTAATGGCATTGGTCATGAGGTTACGGATAACAAGATTGGTAGTATTTGAATCGGCAAAACCGATGGCGTTTTCAGGAACATTATTGATGAGTTTGATCTGTTTATCCTGAATGGACCCTAGCAGTTGTATGTTCTCGTCAACGATCTTATGAAGATCGATTTTTGTAGCGTGAAGGTTGAGCTTGTCCATTTTAAGCAATGTCCAGTCAAGAAGATTGTTCAGAAGGGTACGGGTATGGTTGAAGCGGGCTTTTAATTCCTGTACATGCTTAGGCATATCTTCGGCGGATACGGCGCCTTTGTCCATCAGGTTCAGCATGCCTGCCAGCGCGTTGATCGGCGAGCGCAGATCGTGTGAAATGATGGAAAAGAATTTATCCTTGACCTGGTTAAGGCGCTCGAGTTCCTCGCTGCGTTTCTCCGTTTCTTCCTGGTGTTTGAGCAACAACATGTTGATCTGCCTTCTGCGCCGGCCGCTGCGATAGACCGTTACCAGCAAGATCACGCTGAGGGCCATAACCACCACGAGAATATTGCGTACAAACTCCTGTTTCTTGATCTCATCCTCCTGCGCAGTTTGTCGTTGACTCAAGGCAGCGATCTGGCTGTCTTTTGATTGTGTCTCAAACCGCACCTGGTCTTTCAGAAGTTTTTCCTGTGTTTCCTGGCTGAAAAGAGAGTCTTCCAGTTGCTTGTATTGTTGGAAGTACTGCAACGCTTTTTTGTATTCACCCTTCATTTCAAGCAGGGAAGAAAGTGTGTTGTAGCATTGAATTTCCAGGACACGTGCATTGATCTCTTGTGCCTGCGCGGCACTTTTCTCCATGAGCTTTTGCGCTTCGTCATACTTCTTTTGCTTCATGTAAACACGTCCTCTTCCCAGTTCTACTTCGGCGATACCGAAATTGTTTCCTGTCTTTACGTAGAAGGCGTTGGCGGAATCATAGTAGGCGAGGGCAGTGGCATAATCGCCTTTATGGAGGTAAACATTTGCAATTTTTGCCTGTGTTCTCGGCTCGAGGATGTATTCTTTTTGTTCCTTTGTTGTCTTTAATGATAATAACAGTGAGTTCAGGGCGGCATCGAATTCGTTTTGGCGCAGGAGCACATCGCCTATCTCATCATCCGCGTAAGCGACCCCAATATAGTCTTTGATGCGAATGCTGATTTTCTTCGAGATATTAAGGTGGTTCAGCGCTCTGTCGTATTGCCCAAGCTCTTTAAATACACGGCCGACATTGTGCAACGTTACCGTCATTCGTAGTGAGTCATTCATGGCCTTCGCCATTTGATAGCTTGTTGTGAAATAAAAATACGCCTCGTCATATTCGCCAAGATCATAGTAGTCATTGGCAATGTTATTATAATCCCGCGAGATGAATGCGCTGTCGTTGGACGCGAGGCTGATCTGAAGCGCTTGATTGTCGTACCGCAGCGCTGTTGTGTAATCGCCTGAAATGGTATAAAGTGAACCGATGTTTTCGTTCGCTTTTATTTTACCGTGGACCAGATTTTTTTCGTTGGCAAGCTTAAGGGCTTCTTCAGAGTATTCTTTGCTTTTGGAAAACGTAACGAACTGGTATAATTCGGATACGCTAATGAGCACATCCACGCGGGTGGAATCCGGAATATCTTTTTTCAATTCCTTCTCAAGGCCTTCAATGGTATTTTGTGCCTTACTTCCTGACGCGAGGACAAGAAGAGCGATAAAAAATAAAAAAAAGGCTCTCACGGTTTTATAGGGTAAAAATTAATCTCCAAAATCCACATACTATAATTAAAACTAATGCGGCAGGCGTCAAATATTTCCAGCCCAGCCCCATTAACTGATCCATCCGCAGGCGGGGGTAAGTCCATCGAATCCACATCTGTACGGCAACAAAGAATAAGGACTTACTTAACAACCAAAAAATTCCCCAGAGCGAAGACGCTACTGACCCTGGAATACCGCTGGTCCATTCTGCCAATCGCACAAATCCAATATTGGGTAGGAGGGTGCTCCAGCTTCCAAAAAATAATATAGCCCCCAATATACTGACTAAAAGCATCATTCCATACTCTGCGAGCATGATTACAGCCCATCGAAAACCAGAATACTCTGTTTGAAAACCGGCTACCAATTCTGATTCTGCTTCCGGCAAATCGAACGGAGCGCGATTACATTCTGCCAGTGAAGCGATGAAGAAAACTATCCAGGCAAGAAACAGCCAGGGCATTCGAACAATGTTCCAACTCAAAAACCCCCCGATACTTGTTACATCAATACCCCATGAGCGGATTCCGAAAAGGTATTGTGGCTCGGGTGATAGTGTGCTTTGCTGATAGGAGATGACCTGCAGGTCGAGTGTTTGGCAGACCATACAAACACACAGGATCGAAAGCCCAAGAGGAACTTCATACGATATGATCTGGGCAGCCGAACGCATGGCACCTAACATGCTGTATTTGTTGTTGGAACTCCATCCGGCGATGATGATGCCAAGAACATCAAGCGATACGATGGCCAATAAAAAAAACAGGCCGGAGGCTACTCCTGAGCCGGACCATGTTGGGCTCAGTGGCAGTACTGCAAATCCGGTAAAAACAGCAACAAAAATAATAATGGGTGCTATTTTGAATAGTGGAGCTTGAGCTTTTGCAGGAATAATATCTTCTTTTTGAATAAGCTTGATCAGATCCGCCACGGTTTGTGCTATGCCATAATATCCTGTTTCCATAGGCCCGTAGCGGTCCTGGATAAAAGCGGATATTTTGCGTTCGGCGTAGACCGCAATGACGGTGTATAGCAACAAAAAAGGCAATATGAAGACGAATGTGCTCAAAAGTCAGTATTAAAAAGCACACTAAGATGGATAATTTATCGGCTACTATTTTGTGAATTTTGACAAAAAAATTACATCGGGTTCAGTTCCAGAGCGGGTGTTCCTCCAAATGCACTACTTCTTCGAAGAAAATCCGGGTAGAAGCTTCAAAGGATTCTGTATAATCAGACACGAAAAAATCACGTTTAACATGAACGGGGCGTTGATCGTTGTTAAGCAAATTGTGTTGCTCCAGATATCTTTTTAGGGTAAGCGCCACGACTTCTGAAGAATCCAGAATGGGCATGTTGCCGCCATAATATTTATCAATTTCCTTTTTGATAAGTGGATAATGTGTGCAGGCTAATATCAGCGCTTCGATGCCCCGGAGCTCCGGATCGGAAAGATATTTCGCGATGATCTCATGGCTGATCTGATTGTTAAAAAAACCTTCCTCGATCATTGGCACTAACAACGGTGTTGCCAACGAATGAAGTGTTATTTGTTTAGCAGAAGCTTCAATTTTGCGTGCATATACACCGGATTGTACGGTACGCTTTGTTCCGATGAGTCCGACTTTTTTTGACGGGAATTGGCCGGCAACCAGTTCGACCATCGGGTCGATCACGTTAATGATCTGAACGCTTTTGTTTACGTATTCTTTCAGCAGTTCATCCGCGGCGGAACTTGCAGAATTGCAGGCGATGACGATCACCTTACAACCTTTTTTCATCAGCACATCCGCTATTTTGATAGAGTACGCCTGAATGGCGGCTTCGGATTTATCGCCGTAGGGGAGATGCGCGGTGTCGCCAAAGTAAACCATGCTTTCGTTAGGCAAAAGTTTTTTGATGGCATGGGCCACAGTAAGGCCGCCAATACCGCTGTCAAAAATTCCAATGGGTTGGGATGGAGAAAGTTTCATGGGAGTAAGTTAATAGAGATAGTCCATAGTCCATAGTCGATGGTCCATAGTTTGATTGTTATCTGTTCCTCCAATATTATTGACTATCGACCATGGACCATTGACTAAACCAGATACTCAAACAAATTCTCGTTCTGATTCACCAGCGTATAATTCAATTTGCGCTCGTCCATGCGTTGAATGAGGGATTCGAATTCTTCTTTTGACTTCACTTCAATGCCGATCAGCGCGGGTCCCGTTTCTTTGTTGTTTTTTTGGATGAACTCGAAACGCACAATGTCGTCGTTGGGACCGAGGATATCGTTTACAAATTCCTTCAATGCACCGGGCCGTTGAGCAAAGCGAACGATAAAATAATGTTTGAGACCTTCGTATAATAGAGAGCGTTCTTTGATCTCCTGCATGCGGTCGATGTCGTTATTGCCACCGCTTACAATGCAGACAATCTTTTTACCTTTCATTTTGTCAGCATATTGCTCAAGTGCGGCGATGGAAAGTGCTCCCGCCGGTTCCGCCACAATAGCGTCTTCGTTGTAAAGCTGGAGAATGGTGGTGCTGACTTTGCCCTCGGGTACGAGTAGCATATCCGTCAATACATCTTTACAAAGCTCAAAAGTGATGTCGCCTACTTTCTTGACTGACGCACCGTCTACAAAGCGCTGAATTTTCTCCAACACAACGGGCTTGCCGGCTTTCAATGCCTCCTTCATGGAGGGCGCGCCCGTTGGTTCAACACCTATTATTTTTGTTTTGGGTGAATGTGTTTTGAAGTATTGTCCGACACCGGCACACAAGCCTCCTCCACCGATGGGAATGAAAATCAGATCAATATCAGAAAGCTCGTCAACTATTTCTTTTCCGACGGTGCCCTGGCCTTCAATTACTTTTAGATGATCGAACGGAGGGATGAAGATCATTTTATTGACCTGTGCGTATTCAAGTGCGTG
>JGI24890J29729_1001470_pt1 | contig 10541 bp, 16 predicted proteins | sample FreactcultureFD7_FD_29729 | JGI IMG/M metagenome (IMG submission 29729)
TTGTCACCGATACTCATATCATGATGAGTATACGTAAAACCCTTCTTGCGTCTATTCGCTAACACTAGCTTACCAAGCTTTTTTCCGTCAATTTTCCCGTGTTTATGTGGCAAATCGCCGACTTGGTTATGACGCCAAAGTTGCTCGTCCGGGATATCCCTTTCAACTATTTTGCATAACTTATCCCAGCTTATGCCCCTGCTATGATTACTGACAGCGTCCCAGTGAAAGTTGAGTCCATGATTTTCACCGTAGCACCCGTCATCATAAATGGACAAGTCGGTGAGCAGCTATCCCGCTCCGTGGTGGTGACTGGTATCGGTCCAGTCTTTGAATTACTAGATTTTAATGTAATGTGTGTTTGCATCATAAACCCCTATGTGTTGAGAATTAGCCAGTTTCAGGTACTGGCAAACCTTGATTATTATGCTAAAAATTCAGGATGATTTATTACATTGTAATCACGTGCTATTTGACGTAATTCGTTTTGCTCCGTTTTACGTACGGATGACCGTATCATGAATGACAAGATGCGAGCAACTGCGCCATCATTTCCATTGGCTTTATGCCCCGGCAAAATCATATTGATTGTTTTTTTGTTTGCTTTAGTTAACATAATAAACCCCTAGGTTTGGTTGAGATGAGATACAAACTGTTTGTTTGTATGTATATAATTATATAATGAATTTTAATTATTTCAATATATAATTGTATTTTTTTATAATTATTTTACTAGGATATACCCTACTGTATAATCATACAGTGTAATCATATACAGTACTGTCTATTTATACAGTACTATATAAATAAACAGTGTACAGCGTACGAGTGGGTTAAAAGAGGTGGGGATAGGCCACTCTCTCCCTTGCGGGACGAGTGTCTTATATATATATATTAACTACTACTTATTAACTACTATATTTTCTAAGATGCAGGATTGGGCATTTGACCAGGGTTTGATGATCAATTTTTGTTCTATCAATCCGAGCCCCCTCGATGCGCCAGGACAAACGAATGGACTTGGGGGTGGCTAGGAGGGTGCCCCATTCCTTGTTCCCCCCAAAGAAAAATAGGGTTTCTGTTATTATTCTGATTATTATTAAAAGGAGTAGATATGCTGACAGTAGAGAAAGGGTTAGATGTACCTAAGAGTGTTATTAGGCACAAGTACCCTTATAAGATTATGGAAGTAGGTGATTCATTTTTTGTACCGGATGGTAAGTTGAATCAGATATGCAATGGTAACTATCGTGTTGGTAAGCAATTGGGTTGGAAGTTTGTTGCTCGTACTGAGGATGGGGGGGTGAGGGTATGGAGGACAGAATAAATGCTTTGATAGACAAGTTGATGCTTTGCCGTTTGGAGGAGGTGATGGACTTGCTTGAGGATGAGCAGAACGAAGAGGTGGATGAAAAGGTTTATGAGTCGGCTAAGACCTTGTATGTTTACTTTGGTGGGGAATTAGATGAGTACTAATGGACAAGAAGTCACGGAGTTAGTTGAGTCACCAGATGATGTTCAGAAGCGTAAGTATTTGGATATGGTATGGGCGATGAATAAGGAGCAGATGTTTAAAGAGTTGATGCGAGTTCATGCCGAGTCAACTAAGATGATGTTGGCTGCTCAGACTGAATTGGATAATTTAAGGATGACACTTGCAAGGGTTAACCAATCCGTACACTGAGGATTTATTGCGTACTCGGTTGGACTTTAAGGCGCAGATGATTGCTGCCTTGAAGTGCAAGACGAAGAAGCAAAAGATCAAGCTAGCGGCTTATTGGAAAAAGACATACTCTGACCTTGGCTACAAGGAATTAATCGCTTGTGCGAAGGATACAAGGGTTAGAAGCAACATTGCTAACTGGAACTTATGAGCGCCTTTAATCTTCAACAGTTTTATCATTTCTGTCAGCAGCTCAAGATTGAGACAAAAGAGCATGGCTTAAAGAAGATGGATAAGCTACTTGGTACGCAGACCTATGTGATGGGTGAGATTGCTAAGGGTTTAGAGGAAGGTGTTCACTTCTTTACAATTCTTAAGGGTCGGCAGTTAGGGATCACGACAATTTCTCTTGCGCTCGATCTGTATTGGCACTTTGTTAATCCTGGCTTACAGGGAACATTAACGACTGATACGGAAGAGAATCGGGATATGTTTCGTTCTACCTTGGCGATGTACATGGATGGCTTACCGAAAGAGTACAAGATACCGCTGATTGCTCACAACCGCACTCAGATGAGTCTGAAGAACCGCAGTAGATTGTTTTATCAGGTTGCCGGCACTCGTTCAAAAGGAACCCTTGGTCGTGGTAAAGCAATTACCTTTCTACATGGAACAGAAACCAGTTCTTGGGGTGATGAGGAGGGTCTTGCCTCCCTTTTGGCTTCGCTTGCTGAAACCAATCCCATGCGTATGTACATATTCGAATCTACCGCCCGTGGGTTCAATATGTTTCACGATATGTATACGACAGCTAAACGGGCAAGAACACAAAGAGCTATTTTTTGTGGCTGGTGGCGCAATGAGTTGTATTCACTAGACCCTACAGGACAGACGTATAAGGTCTACTGGGACGGCAAACTTACAGGTGAAGAGAAAGAGTGGGTCAAAGATATTAAGAAGCTCTACAACGTAGAGATCAACTCACGTCAGATTGCCTGGTGGCGCTGGAAGCTCTATGAAGGCATTAAAGATGATAGTCTCATGTATCAGGAATTTCCTCCTACTGAAGACTACGCCTTTGTGATGACTGGCACGTCTTACTTCTCTAATGCAAGGTGCACAGATGCCGCAAAAGTCGCCAAGAAAAGCAACCCCGATAGTTACAGATACGTCTTTGGTGCGAACTTCCAAGACACTAACGTCCTCAAATCTACTGAACGACTTGCGACCCTTAAGGTATGGGAGGAACCGATTGATACAGCCTACTACGTTATTGGGGCTGATCCTGCATACGGTTCTTCTGATTGGGCTGATCGTTTTTGTATTCAAGTATATCGAGCCTATAGTGATGGTCTTGAGCAAGTGGCTGCCTTTGCTACTAGCGAAATGAACACCTATCAGTTTGCGTGGGTGATTGCTCATTTGGCTGGTGCATACAAAAACTCTACCCTTAACCTTGAAGTCAATGGTCCAGGGCAGGCGGTGATCAACGAATTGCGTAACCTGAAACGACTTGCTGCCTCAATGGGCGGTCAGATGGGCGCTGATTTGATGAACGTCTACGGTTCAATGTCCAACTACATCTGGAGAAAGAACGACTCTCTAGGTGGTATGTCAGCCTCTATGGGTTGGCTCACCACCTCTGCTACCAAAGAACGGATGCTTTCTTACATGAAAGACTATTTTGAGCGTGGCATGATGGATATCTACGACATGGAAACCATCGAAGAGATGAAGACGGTGGTGCGTGATGGCGGTGCAATTGAAGCCTCTGGTCGCAACAAAGATGATCGGGTCATTGCAAGCGCCTTAGCCGCCGCAGCCTACGCCGAACAAGTCCAGCCTCAACTCATCGGTAGACGTATTTCTAAAGATATCAGTAAAAAACAAGACGAATTAACCCCGGAAGAAGTTGCGATGGGCAAAAATGTTTCTGATTACTTAAAGAAAATAGGAATTTATGGTGGCAACACACGTCCTATCTAAAGCAGAGCTCGAGCTCATTATGGATCGGTTCATTGCTGACCCATACCGTGGTATCGGTATTAAGATGTTTTGCGAGCTCTGTGGGGTGCCTTTTTCTACTTTTAGAGTTATGTTCATGGATAAGACTTACCCAATGAACGAAATGGTGCAGCGCAGAGTATCCAAAGGTTGGATTGTCTGGCGTAATGGTGAAGTCGCTATTATGAAAAACAGAGACAACACTAAATTCTTGCAGTACCGTAAAACACCTAAACCAAGAATAGCTCGTGGCTATGGGCTAGAAGTTGTTGATAGCCAAATTAAATTAAAGATTGGAATTGTTAACCGTGCTGACTACGGGGAAACCCTAGTCGATCAATTAGGGGATAAAGTAAATGTCGAGAATACTTAAAGATTACAAGTGCCAAGAACATGGCTACTTTGAAGGTTATGAACCAACTTGCCCAGAGGGGTGTACTGATTATGTTCTCCAAGTTTTTCTTCAGGCTCCTGGGTTTAAGAGTGATAAGTCTAAAGCTGCCGACAAACAACTCAACTCCCTTGCCAGCGAATTCGGAATGTCCGACATCAAGTCCACCCGAGCAGGTGAAAACCAAGCCGGATACCTTACCCGAAATAACAAGTTCTCCGAAAAAGAATACGCAGAAGCGGAAAAGTACGCCACGCCCAAAAAGCGTGGACGCCCTCGTAAAGGAAAAGCCGCAGAACCCACGCCGCAAGCCCCGCAAGAACCCCGTGCTGGTGACGCAGCGATCTGGGGAGGCGGATTCCAAGGCATGAATATGCAAGCCGTTCTTGCCGGACAGTTTGCTAAACCCGTAAAAGGTGAGTCTGTGGGCTTGACACCAAGGGACGCTGGGATTAATAATGGTCCTAGAATTGATCCACGGGCTACAATGCGTGATCCTGATAACTTGCAGATTAAGACATGAGAATCCCACCAAACCCTGACGAACGTGAAAATTTCTATCTGGAATTAGCACAAAAGTGCATGGTTTCGAGGGAGGAACGCAAATCAGACTATCAGACTTTGCGAGCCTATTATTTGTTTGGAGCAGGGGCTGAAGAACCCCCTGCTTACTTCAACAAGATTTATCCTCATCTTGATCAATTAACCTCTTTTCTTTACTCTGCTGAAACCACTCGGTTCTCTATCTCTCTTGGCGCTTCTGTGCCAATGATGGAACATCGGAAAACGCCTGTCCTTACTCAAGCGCTTAACGATGAGTGGCTTAACTCTAATGCTGATCAAGTTTTTTCTGCGTCCTTAACTTGGGCATTGGTCTACAACACCACCTTTGTCAAACTGGTTTACAACAACGGTATTCATCCGTACATGATTGAACCTGGTGCCATGGGTGTCTTACGTGAAGATACGCCCTACACTGACAGGCAAGAAGCTATTTGTCAGCGGTACTACATCACACGCTCTGAGCTATACGCTCGTCTTTACTCTCATCCTAAGCGAGAAAAGATTGTTGACCGAGTAACAGGCGGCATACGTAATACAAGCAATGATGGTGCAAACGGTANTGACGGTGTTGCACGAGTCATCATGTCGGCAACCAACCCCACTATCTACGGTAACGTTGAGCTCGATTTGTATGGCATGAACCGTTATCAAGCACGGGTGGCGGAAGAAACCATCGAGATGCAAGAATTATGGGTGTGGAATGATGAAACAATGGATTACCAAGTCGTTACCATTGCCTCACCGGATGTCATCATCTATGACCGCCCTGGTTCATCACTCTTTCTTAAGGGTGAGTGCCCCTTCGTGCAGATATGCCCCAACCCGCAATACGATTATTTTTGGGGACAGTCTGAAGTACAAAAACTTATGCTTTTGCAGGGTCTGCGAAACAATCGCATGACTGAAGTTTTAGATTTGCTTTCTAAACAAGTTGCGCCACCTACTGCTTTGACAGGGTTTACTGGCATCCTTGATGAAAAGAATTTTGCATTAAATCGTGCTGGTGGCTTACTTTCTTCTGATATGCCAAACGCTAAGGTTGAGCGCCTAGCGCCTGAGATGCCTTCTAACCTTTTTGAAGTCATTCATGAAATTGACGGTATGTTCTCTGAAGTATCTGGCATTAGCAATGTGTTATCTGGACGTGGCGAATCAGGCGTTCGCTCACAAGGTCATGCCTCACAGCTTGCTAGACTCGGTTCATCCCGTGCAAAGAAACGTGCCTTGATTGTTGAAGACAGTCTGGAAAAAGTAGCAACACTCTATCTTAAATTGATGCAAGTCTACGATGCCACGCACTTCAAAGACACTGAAGGCACGCCCTTTATTGCTGAACAATTTACTCGAGACTTTGTTGTAAAAGTGGATGCACATAGCAATAGCCCAATCTTTACTGAAGACACCAAACAAATGGCGTTTAATTTGTTTAAGGCTGGAGCTATTGATAAGACAGAATTGATTGACCTAGTCGATCCACCTATGAAACAATTGATCAAAGATAATTTGAAACAGCGTGAGAAGAAAGAGGCGGCAGCGCCTAAGCCTCCCGCTGGCAGTTCTAAACCTAAACCTGTTCCAAAGGCGGCATAATGGCTTCTCAAGTTGCACCTAAAGCAGATCAACCAAGGGTTTCGACTGAATCACTAAAAAGAAGTGATTCTTCACCAAATATGCAGTATCGTGTGCAAGGCATTAAAAGTTTTAATCGTAGTCCTTCAACAAGGTCTTACGGTCGGTCAACCAGAAGTTAACGCTTAGGAGATTGCAATGCGTAAATCACGGAAATCACGTAAGACTTGTCGGTAAGAATTCCTCGTTCAGGGAATAGGGTAGTGGCTTCCTTCCCTTTACAAATAGGTCGCCGCCTCTTTTTTGGAGATGAATATGCGTAAAGCTCGCAAAGGTCGTAAAGCACGCAAGTAATCCTTCGGGATTCTGCGGGTGACCGTTAAGTCCTGCCGAGGGTCGGGAAACTAAAAAATTACTCCTCCTACTTGACTTTCATAGAATTAGTATTAACCTACACACATTCTGATAGGATATAACTATGGCAGTGCCACCCGACCAGTTAATGCAGTTGATGAAAAGCCAGAAGGATTCCGCAACTCCTGGTGGTGTGCCTCCTGCTGACAATGCACCGACAACAATGTCGGATTCTGCATCGCCCCCAATGTCTTCCCCTATGTCTACGCCTGAACCCAAGATGGGTAATCGTGAAGCGTCAATGATCAACATTGGCATGGCGGCTGATTTGTTAGAACAATCACTTCCCGCAATTGGTAGCGAAACACCTGAAGGGCAAAAAGTATTAAATGCCATTCGCACAATTGCTGGAATTATCGGTCAACGCAGATCGAAAACCAACGAATTGCAACAATCTGAAATTTTGCAATTGCTGCAATCATTGCCGCAAGCTGGTGGTGCTTCTCCAGAAGCTAAAGCAATGGGCGCTGCACCTCAAGTGCCTGGTATGACGCCAGGCGGTACTCCTACTCCACCTCCTCCTCCGGCACCACCGGGCGGTGGTGGTGGTATGCCCCCTCCCGGCGGCGGTATGCCGCCACCTATGTAAAGGAAATATTATGGATCTTTTTAAGCCCCGTGGCGCTTCTGCCCCTCGCAATCCTACTGACAACAACCAGAAAAACGGACAAATCGTTAACACGCCCCGTTATTCTCAGTTTGGCGGTCTGACTTCAGCCCCTAAAGCTGGTTACAAAAACATGATGTCTATGTCACGTCCTGGTGACACCAAAAAAGTTATCTAACTTTCTAAAGGGGATAAGAAATGAGTTTAGAAAGCCTAGAAAACCTTGATCAGAATCAAATCTATGAGCTCGCTCGTTTAGGTAAGACTCTGGCTGACAATCCTGATACACGTAAAGACTTCTTGCGTTTAACTGAGCGGGTTTACCCTGATTTAGTTATTCCTGAGCTTCAAATTCAGGAATACACTGAAAAGAAAGTGTCTGCCGCAGAAGAGAAGGTTATGGCGCTTGAAAACAAGATGCGTGAACGGGATATCCGTGATCAACTTGATGCTAAACGCAAAAAGCTTAAAGAAACGTATAACGTGGATGATAATGCCGTGGGCGAAATTGAAAAAATCATGCTNGACCAAGGCATCACTAATCACGATACGGCTGCACAACATTGGGAATGGATGAAGCAAGCTGCTGCACCCACACCCACTGGTTATAACCCCAATACTTTAAACAAGTTTGATTTGTCTAAGTATTGGAAGAGTCCACAGCAAGCGGCTCGTAATGAGGCAGCTACTGCATTGCAAGAAATTAGGAACTTGGGTCGTAGACCTATTGGTATTTAATTGGGGATAAATTTGTTTGCGGCTTTGTGCCGTTCTTTAACTAAGGAGATTTAATATGCCTATCGGCGGCGGTATTCTCCCTCAGAGTGGCACAAGTCAATACAATGAATTGACTTACGTTACTCGTAGGGCTTTTATTCCCAAGCTGGTTGTCCAGCTTTACAACTCAACCCCCCTTATGGCTGCTTTGATTGCAAACAGTCAGCAAGCATCAGGCGGTGTGAGCCAAGTAACTGTTCCTGTTCAAGGCGCACAGTTTGTTAACGCTCAATGGTCTGATTACTCGGGTTCGTTTACCCAGCCTTCAGTCCAACAAGGTGCTTTNAATGCTGAATTCAACCTCAAGCTGATGATTGCTCCTGTTCCATTCCTTGGCATGGAAGGTGCGGTACAACAAGACTACGCTATTATTCCTTTGATCGAAGCTCGTATGAATGATGCGACCAACGTGATGATGGATGCCATGGCTACTGCCTTGTACACCAACTACACCAACACTCAACAATTTATCGGCTTGCCCGGTGCAATTGATGACGGTACTAACTTGGCTACTTACGGCAACATCAACCGTTCGACTTACACATGGTGGAAGTCAAAGGTTTATGCGGCTGGTAACGTTAACCCAACTCGTCAAAACATCCTGCAATACATTTCTGGTACTGTTAAAAACGGTGCTGAAGTGCCTACGTTTGGTGTTTGCGGGTTTGGTACTTGGACGCTCTTGGCTCAAGACTACGTTGGTCAAGAACAATACGTCATTACACCCGGTAACGGTTTTGACGGTGACAACAACGGTCCTCAAGCCGCTTTCCGTGCTTTGATGGTCGCTGGCGTTCCTGTTTACCCCGATCCATATTGCCCAGAAGGCACGGTTTATTTTATCAACAGCAATTACCTCTCACTGTACATTCATGAGCAAGGCTCATTTGTGTTTACTGGCTTTGAATCAACTTTGCCTAACTGGCAAATTGGTTATGTCGGTGCGGTGTTGATGATTGCGGAATTGGTTTCAACCAAGCCCAAGTCGATGACCCGTGTGTCTGGCTATAACTCAATTGCTATCTAAGGAGAATAGTCATGGCTTTAGGTTTAAACAAAATCCTCCTTGCAAGCGCTGGATCAAACACTCCAGGTGCTTACTGGCAACTTACTACTCTGTCAGGTAACAACAGCACTACCGTTGTTCCTGCTGGAACGTATTTGCTTTTCCCAACTGCAAACGTAACGATTGAAGCAGTGTCGGCTTACAACACCAACACAGCTTGCACAACACCATCAACATGGTCAACCCTCATTGCCAATAACACTGGTGGTGTGTTGATCTCTGACGGTGTAAACGTTCGTGCAAACGTTATTGTTGCTACTGCTACAACGATTACTCTGGCTACGGTCAACGGTGGTCAAGCAGCAACTGGCACGTTTACTAGCTAAGGAGCAGTTATGTCTAGCGCAGATGCAGTAGCACAACTAACNCTTGATAGTTTTGGCTACGGGCGTGTTGCACTGATCCGGGCTACNCAACTTAACACCACTGGAAACGCTGTCATCGCCATCCCTCTTTTGAGTGGTGGNTTGACTAACGGTGGTGCAGTTGCTAATTCTGGCGGTGTAATTGTTCGTAGAATTACNATTCAAAACCCAAGCGGTAGCGTATCGTCAGCAAACATTGCTATTAGCGTTCAAAGCAACGGTAACATTGCGGCGGCTAACGCCGTTGTAGCTAACGTTGTTCTTAGCACCATTACTTCAGCGGGTATGTATCAAGACCTGACTGTTGCTGGTGTGTATGGCGCTAATACTGTTGTTTCTGGCAATACGACTTCAGCTTTGTTCGTTAACGTAAACACCGCAAGCGGTAACAACAATACTGTTGATATTGCTGTATTNGGTGAAGTTGTGAGCTTCTAAATGTCTACTATCTTTGTTACCAATAATTCTGACAAAATCCTGAAAGATGGTTTTTGCGGTCAATTTTGGACATTCAAGATTGGAGAAACTGTTGAGCTGCATGAAGATGCAGCACGGCATATCTTTGGTTACAAAGTAGAAGACAAAGAACCTTTTTTGGCACGGCTCGGATGGATTAAGACCACTAATGATTTGGAAGATGGATTAGCCCGTCTTGCAATGTGGGAGTTTTCCTCTGAGCCACAAAAAAAGAACCATTCGTTATCCCCGGTGGTGGAAAGAGTACCTCTGCGAGCAATCAAGCAAACAGAGGGAAAAGTCCGGTCAGTAGCCTAAGTTATGGAACGTAAATGTCGCAAAATCTCTCCGGGTACATCACGGAAGTCAGACGTTTATTGCACGATGCCAATGGAAATTTTTATACGGATCAGCAATTAACGGACTACATTAATTCCGCACGGCAACGTCTTGTGCGTGATACTGGCTGTCTGAGAACGATCCAAGTTATCCAATCCCCGCCCCCGCCAGCTACAACTGTAAACAATGTAACGGCAACCAATCCTGTTGCTTGGACTGCAAGTACTGCGTATTCACTAAATACGTTTATCTTTAGCAACATTTACACTTACCAAGTTACAACGGCAGGTACAACAGACACTACTGCGCCACCGTATCCGCAAGGT
>JGI24890J29729_1001471_pt1 | contig 10536 bp, 9 predicted proteins | sample FreactcultureFD7_FD_29729 | JGI IMG/M metagenome (IMG submission 29729)
ATCAAGGCAATGCATTAACTACTACAGCAGGTACAACAGTTGGACTTGTTTTTGTAGTCAACACACCTGTAACCTTGACATTTGACAACAATTTGTCTATTTCAGGTGGTATTGTTACCTTACACCCATATGTGTTTATTTATGGTGACAATGGTCTAATTCAGAACTCTGGTGCAGGGAACATTAACGATTGGGTTTCTGCTACTGCCAACNCCAATAATGTGTCTGCATCAAAGATTGTNCAAGGTTTGCCAGTTCGTGGTGGTTCTAACGCTCCATCAGGGCTATTTTGGTCTCTAGATAGCGTTATTCGCGTGTCTTATACACCTACAACAGTTACTACAGGAACGACTGCCGTATCTTTNTATTGGAGATATGACATTATCACAAGTCAATCTTCNATACTATCGTCTCAGTCTGTTATTGAGTATGACGGTATTTACTATTGGGTTGGTGTTGATCGGTTTATGCTCTACAACGGTGTTGTTAAGGAAAACCCTAACAACATGAATCAAAACTACTTCTTTGACAATTTGAACTATGCTCAACGTCAAAAGGTATACGCTACAAAAGTGACGAGATATGGAGAGATTTGGTGGTTCTTTCCCAATGGTCAAGATGCAACGGAATGTAACGATGCAATCATCTATAACGTGCGAGAGGCCACTTGGTACGACGCAGGCCAAGCCGTTGGAGCACAAAGGTCAGCAGGCTACTTCTCTCAGGTATTCCATTACCCAATCAACTCCAGTTGGGACATCAACCAAGTCACAGATGGGGCTAATGCGGTCACCATCACGACTGGGGGCAGTTCTTATACAAACGGTTCATATGTCAACGTAAACCTCACTGGAGGCTCTGGAACAGGCGCACAAGCCATTGTGATCATTACTGGTGGGGCTGTGACAACCGTCTATATGACAAACCATGGATATGGGTACACAACTGGTGATGTTTTGTCTGCTTCTACTGGTTCTGGTGCAGGGTACATAGGAACAACTGGTTCTGGCTTTACTTTGACCGTAAACACAATAATGAGCTACGTTTCTTTGTATCAACACGAGATTGGCACAGATGCTGTGGCCAACGGTAGTGCTACTGCCATCTTGAGTTACTTTGAGACTAATAACCTTGGTTGGGTGGTCGGTGGTCCTTCTCAGCTAACTCCAGTTGGAGACAATGTTTGGTTCAGACTAGAGCGTCTAGAGCCAGACTTTGTTCTTACTGGGAACATGGATATGTACGTCACTGGTCGTCCTTTTGCACAGTCTACAGACCAAACAACTGGGCCGTACACCTTTAATCAAGCAACAAACAAACTTGACTTGAAGGAACAAAGACGTGAAATGCGCTTGAAGTTTGTATCCAACGTAACTGGCGGTAACTACCAACTTGGTAAGCTATTGTTGGGTGGCGATACAGGAGATGTACGTGGATACTAATGCTCTTAATAACCCTGCACTAATTTATGATCCTAGGGGTCATACGTTTGAATCATGGGCATCTTTGATGTGCGAAGCTTTTGCAACCCAACAAATGGAAATACCAAATCACACAACGACGTGGCAAGGTTGGGCGGTTGGATTGCTATCAGTTGGACTATTCACCAATGAAGCTATTCCTGATCCATACCAATTTGACACGTGGGATTCTTGGGCAACTGCCGCAGTTGGCGCTTTCAATCCGAGGACATAATGGCAATTTCACAAGACCAAGCCAATCAACTAGCGTCGGCATATCAGTCGGGGGATACTTCGGCTGTACAAAACTTAGTCAACACTATGGGTGTGACGGCTAATGACGTAAGCACTTATTTCCCAGGCTTTGATGTTGCAAGTTCTGGTATTAGTTTACCTTCTGCGCCTTTATCTACTCCCACACCTACTCCAACATATAGTAGCGCCGCAGATGTTTTGAATGGTCTTAGTTCAGGTGCATTAAATCAAACAACAGCAATTCCTGCTCTTCAACAAGTTGCAAATGCTGGTTTGGCTCCTCCAGTAGCATTACCTGCATCTATTCCAAACCCTACTCCTACTCCTACTCCTACTCCTTCTCCTTCTCCTTCTCCAACACCTACTCCTACCCCGACAATTACTCCGACAATTACTCCATCTACATTACAAACAACACTGAATGATACCAACCCAGATGTAAATGCAGTGTTTGCAGGCATTCAGACTGGACAAGCCAAGTTCACACCGCAAACTTTTATATCTAAAGGTCAAACAGTTCAAGACAACACATTGACTATGCCTGATGGTAGTCAGTTGCCTGTTAGACAGATTGATCCGTTAGGCAATGGTCAATACGACGTACAAGTTAATAGTGCAGGAGGTATCTATCACATGGTAGTAGGGATGGATGCAAATGGAAATATCACTCCTATTGCAGATGCGTCTAAACAAAATATTTATCAGCCTGGGACTAGCGGGGGGGTTATCAAAGAGATTGCTACTAATGCAACTCCTATAGTTGATGTTGTTGCAGGGTTAACAGGTAACTCTGCATGGATACCTGCTATCAATGCAGGATTGGGTGCTGTTTCTGGACAAGACCCTGCCACTATTGCCAAGAATGCTCTTTTAAGCCAAGCCGCAATAATGGCCGCACCTTATGTTGGAGGTAAAGTTGCGAGTGCTGTTGAAAATATATTGCCAGAAACTTTATCTGATGTCGCAACAAATAATATTTATAACGTAGTCAAAGGTGCAACTAGCACATTGACTGCAGGTGAGATTACATCACAAGGTAGAGCCGATGCAATGACATTATTGGAGTCTGGTGCAATTAGTGCCGCAGTTCCAATTGTTGCCAATGAAATCCCAGGGTACGCCTCGCTTTCAAACTCCTCAAAAGCCATCGTCAATAAAGTGATTGGGGGTACATTAGCAGGTGCGCCTCCTAGTGAAACAATATTGAATGCGGCCATTGCCGCTGGTAAAGCCACGGTTGCACAAGCTGTAGCTGATGAGAAAGCCAATCAAAAAGCAAGCACAGCAGATATTCTTGCAAATGATGCAATTTTAGATACTCCATTGAGTCATCCTGCAGTAGTAGACAACACAACAAGTACTAATGTTGTTTCTCCATCATCAAACAATTTAAATACAGTAGAGGTAACTGGTACAAACAACAACACTGACTCAACTGGAAACATAGTTCCAATTGCTCCAAAATCGGGCAGTGTTGCACTCCCAACTGTAAATGTAACGGGTAAATCTTTGCCAGTTGATTCAACTGGTGCTGATAACAGTATTGTTTTGCCACCTGTAAGTGTTAGTGGTAAAAGTGCAGATTTGGGCACTGTAAATGTGACGGGACAGCAAGTTGTTGACAATACCAGTGAAGGAAATACTGTTGTATCTCCAAAAGTCAATACATCGCCAAACTATAACTTGCCAACCGTTACTGTTGTTGGAAAAAAAGTTGTTGATCCAGTGGTTACTGCTGATAACACAATTGTTATTCCTGATCCTAATCCAACACCTTCTCCTACTCCTACGCCTAGCCCTACTCCAAATCCAGCGCCTGCTCCTAGCCCTACTCCTACTCCTACCCCGACAACTACAAAAACTACTGCTACAACTGGTGGTGGATCATCAACTTATACGCCTGCATCTAACACAAATGGTACTGCATTAAATAATTCAATTGTCGCTTCATTGCTTAAAACATACTTGACTAAAGATAAATTCAAGAATGTTTTGAGTGATTTAGAAAGCATGGTAAAGAAAGAGAATCCAAACATGATCGACCCAAAACTACAAGACTTGCTAAACCAAAGAACGCAAGGTCAACAGCCAGTAATACCAGACTACTATACGTATGGCCAAAAACCTACGTCTGTAGAGGATATGCTACAAAGCCCACTTGAACAGCAATCCTACAAAGAGGGTGGATTTGTTTCACCTCTAGGATATGCCCAAGGCGGTCTACCAGTGGTGTCTGGACGGCATGACTTTAGGCATGGTGCTCATGTGGCGGGGGATGGTGATGGGACTTCTGATGATATACCCGCCATGCTTGCTGACGGTGAATTTGTGTTCCCTGCTGACGTGGTTTCAGCCCTTGGAAACGGTTCTACCAAGGCAGGAACTGACAAGTTGTACAAGATGATGCATGAAATCAGGGCAAAAGCTAGGTCAGCAAAACCTACCGATTTAGCACCAGATGCACTAAAATCACCATTAGATTACCTGAAAGGTAGAAAAAAATGACTACTAGTATTTTCTCAGGCATAGCGCCACCTAATGTAACGACTACTACTGATACAAGCACGGCCGCACCAGGGCAATATTTAGGATTTTTAAGCGCTTTAGGTACTGCAGGTACAAATGCTCTTGACCCCAATCAAACCCTTCAAGGTAATCTTGCAGAAGGCCAACCTCTTGTAGCACCATTAAATGCCCTTCAAAACAGCATTTATGGTACGCCAGAAGGTATTGCCAACACTCAGCAAGTGTTGAATCAAGGGCTTAATCCTTTGATTGCAGGCGCTCAAACCGCCGCAACTTCTGCCCAAGGCGTTGGTTCTAACCAAATCAATAACTTCTTGAATCCTTATACCAATGCGGTAAACAAGAACTTAGAGACTTCTACTCAGCAAAACATCAACCAAAGCATTTTGCCGTCTTTACAGGCGATTGGCGCAAGCACTGGTCAGTCAGGCTCACAAAGGTTTGCAAACGCCACTGGACAAGCTTTAGGTGGCATCCAACAGGGTTTAGGCGCACAAGAAAGTCTAAATCTTGCAACTGGATACCAAAATGCAGTGCAGAACGCACTACAAAATCAACAAAACATGACAAGTGCGGCTCAAACACAAGGCAACATTGGCACTGGATTAGAGAATGCCTCAGTTTCTGGATTGAATACAGCATCTGCTTTGGGTGCTCAAGGTCAAGCTCAACAGCAAGCCATGATCAATGCTCCATTACAAAACGCTACAAATGTAGCAGGTTTGTTGCGTGGTTACACTATTCCTACGGCTACAAATGTAACTTCGACTGGTCCTGCCAATTCTTATGGTGCTTCACCGCTATCTCAGATTGCAGGTTTGGCCACATTGTTTGGTTCTACAGGCACTAATGGTGTTAGCCCAGTTCAAGGAATTATGAATACATTTGGACTTAATGGACCTCAATGGAGTTCTGCCCCTGCATCAGACCCAACTACACCGTTGCCATTTGATCAACAAGGACCAGTAAATACATCTGGAACTCCTCTTGATTCGAGTTTTGACCAATATTTAACTCCTCAAATTGTAAAACAATAATAAGGAATAAATCATGACATTACCTGTTACACCTAGCTTAATTGGCGGTGGAAACCCAAGTAAGACATTGTTTAGTACAACTAATGACATTATCAATGATGTCAGTGGTTCGCCTTCGTCTGCTCCTCTAACTCCTCCACCTCCTCCATCTCCTCGTAGTTCTGGTTTGTCACAAACAACCAGTACTCCAAATCTAGCACCTTATTCAAACAAATTTGACGATGTCTATGATCAAGGATTAAATACTCTGCAAGAGCTATTGGCCAAAAAACAAGGAATTGATCCTGATATGTTGGCTATCAGTAGAGGATTTTTCAAGCCTACAAAAACTGGTAGTTTCTCTGAGTCATTGGGTAATGTTGCAGAAGAATACGGTGCTTCACAAAGAGAGCAACAAAAGAATGATGTCTCCAATGTTCAAGCCAGAATGGCGTTAGCCAAAGCAGGCTCTGAGCGTGAGAGAGAGAAGGCTTCTGAAGGTTTGATGGGCAAGCTCTATAAGAATGGTGAACAAGGCTTGGAGATGGACCCAGAGGTGGCCATGAAACTAGCTTCCATATTAAAAGACCCCAAGTTTCTACAACAAGCACAAGAAGAGCAAAGAAGGAAAAACATCTCTAATCTTGGTTCACAAGTGTTGCAATCTTCTACTGTAATTGGTGAAGACGGTAATCCAAAAGCACAGTTTAATATTAACCCAAGTGCATTCCAAGCTTACGCAAAATACACTGGTGATCCATTAGGAGCCGCAGAAAAGTTTGCACAAACAGTGACATCCATGAAGAAGTCTGGTATGTTGAATACTGGTAATGCTGATGGTACACCTTTTGATGCTCTTGTATTGATGTCTGATCAACTTGGAAAATCAGGACCTGCGATAAAAGCGGCGGCTCAACAATATGCCAAACAATACAAAACTGGCATCATGGATGAAGAAAAAGCCAATACGCTTTCCCAACATCTGTTGTCTATGGCCACATCAAGCATGGATAAAAATGCTCAAATGGCTTCTAATGAAACATATAAGAATATGAGTTTGGCTTTGCAAAATCAAAACAAAGAATTCATGCAATCATTGGCAAAAGAAAGACTTGATCTAGCAAAGAGTACTGCCGAAGATAAAAAGAATGAAAAACAAGAAAAGCGTGATCAAACTTTTACTGCACAAGAACAAGCTATGCAGTCGATGAAAGAAAAAATTGATGAAGTTAGAAATCATCCTGGGCGCATGAGTGGTTTAACTTCTTATGATCCAAGGCAGAGTATAAGAGGTACAGATCAATATGGATTTATGGCAAATCTTGGTGTACTAAAAAGCCAAGCTTTCTTGTCACAAGTACAGCAAATGCGTGGTTTGGGTGCTTTGTCTAATAAAGAGGGCGCACAAGTTGCAAATGCACTCGCGGCTATTGACGCTGGGTTGTCGTATGCTGAACAAGAAAAGCAATTTAATTACATCATGAAAAAGATGGATCAAGGATTAGAAAATATAAGAAGATTAAGGAATGGTGATAAGCCTGTTTATGGTGAAGCTGACACTGAAAGCAAGTCAAGTACACCAACTCCTACTGGAGCACCTAAAAGAAAAGTTTATATTCCAGGCAAAGGCTTAGTGGAGCAATAAAATGGCACAAACAGTACACGTTGAAGGTGTTGGTCCTGTTGACTTTCCTGATAATTTCAGTGACAAGCAGATCACTCACGCCATAGAAACAGATATTCTTCCTAACGCTCATAAAACAGCAACACCAGTAGAAACAACTGGGGGAGGAGCCGCTACTGGTGTCTACCCACAAATGACTGGTAAAAGGGCGGTACAAGACACTGAACGCGCCAAGAATATACCGTTGTCAGTGGCTGAGTCTGCTGTGGCAGGGCTAGGCTCTGTTCCTGCCGCCATTGCTGAGTTTGGTGGATATAGAAAGCCTGCACAACTTTTGCACGAGTTAAAGCAACACGCATCGGAATTGTCATACCCTGCCGTTTCTGATGTGGGAAATATGATTGGTGAAGGTGTGACGGTTGGTCCTCTTGCAATGAAGGCGTATAACTTAGCAAAGAAAGTGCCGAGTCTAGGGGCATCAGAACTCTTTAGATCGGGCGTAGGCGGTCTTACGGCAGGCACTTTAACACCTACTGAGGGAACGGGAGATTTTAGCTCTCAAAAGCCTACACAGATGGCTGAATCTACTTTAGTTGGAGGTGCATTGGGTAAGGTTGGACAGATGTTGATGAATCCCCATGTTTCTGATGATGTGAAGAAGTTAATTGATTTGGGTATGACCAAGTTCACCCCAGGGCAACTCATGAGCCAAACGCCAATAATAGGTGACTTTTTGCGAGAAGCCGAAAAGAAAGCCACTAGTGTTCCTTTATTGGGAGACATTATCGGTGGTGGATTAAGAACATCTTTCAAAGATTTTAACAAAGCGATGGCCAACAAGGCGCTTGAGCCATTGGGAATTACTGTACCTTCAAATGTAAAAGAAGGGGCAGAAACCAATCAATTTATTAATCAAATAATTTCAGATGCATATGAAAATGTAAGAAACAATTCTATTTTCAGAACAAACTTTATTGACACACATGGTAGAGACGTCGCCCAAAGACTAGAAGACCAGATGAACTATCATGCTCCCAATGTAACGAGTGATAAAAAGCAATTCATCAAAGACATTAAAAACGACATCATTGATTTAGTTAGAAGTTCAAAAATCTTGGGTGGTGATACATTTAGAGAGATGGAAGAAAAGTTAGGCCAACTGACTACAGAGGGTTATGCCAAAAATTCTACTTTGGGTAAATCTTATGAAAATATGCTTCACTCATTGCGTAATGAGTTGGCGCTTCAAAACCCACCTATGGCAAGTTTCTTAAAAAATACACATGAAGTTTTTAAGAACCAAAAAGTAATTGAAGATGCTTCTTCCAGAAGAGGTAATGCTGATGCTTTGTATTCTCCTCAACAGTTTGGCAGTGCTGTGCAAGCAAAGGCAGGCAAGGGACAGACATCACAAGGCATGGGCAGATTTGTAGATGAGGCAAATTCAGCGACTAATGTTTTGGGTAATACAGTACCTGATAGCGGTACAGCAGGTCGGAGCATGGTAGGTGCGGCTCTACTAGGTGGTGGATCAATGTTACCTCTTGTTGGACCGTTGGCCATAAAAGGATTGATTGCCAGTGGCGCATATTCTCCTGTTGGCATGAAGTTGTTAACTAATCTTGCCACAAAAAGACCAGAAGTATTCCAAAAAGCATCACCATATGTATCAAGTGGATTATCTGTATTGGGCGGTATAAATCAAGCTCAACCAGAGCAACCTTTGGAAACGAATCCCTAGCAGTTGCCACATTGCAAAGAGGACTTTGGGGGGGTCTTAGTGCCCCCCTTTTTTTACTCAAACTTCTTTTGTTTTTCGTCGAGCATACGGTCAAAGAGTTCTAGTTCTTCTCTTCTTCTAGGAACAATATTGAACGTCAGTTCTTTGGCAAAATCTCGAATGAAGTAGTACCTATTTGCATCATTGATGCTTTTTTTAAGTTCATTGAGAAAGAGTGGCAATATGCTAGGTTGCCATCCAGTACCCAATAACTCAGTAATGAACTCATCGGATGTCAAAGTGAGCCTCTTTTATCGATAAGCGCTTTGGCAACCTCAGTGTTCAACGACTCGACAAAATCAATGCAATGAGTACGTTCTACACGAGCAATAGCGACTGCTGAGAAGTTAACTATTTTGTCGGCAAAGTCTAGTATTTCGTCAAAGTCATAGCCTTCTGGATTGTCCATCTTTGACTGGAAAAAGACTTGTTTGACATCGTCTTCTGTAATGTATTTATTTTGCATTTTTACTTCCTTTTGGTCTACCCACACTTCTTTTTGTGGTTTGTTTGCTAATCATTTCTTCGATATCAGACTTAAATTTATCTATGGCAACATATCTAATTTCTTCATCTTCTTCGATGAACTCTTCCATACAAAAATCAATGTAGTCAAGAATGTCTTGTGCTCTCTCTGAAATAGCCTTTTTGATAAAAGGTAAGTCATGAGGATCAATTTCTAATTTGATTGTTTTACTCATTATGAATCCTTAGTTAAACCAGATAAAAAACCCATGGAGAATTCCGATGGGAAAGAAGATGGCTCCCGCCACAAGAAAACCCCACGCCATATGTCCAAAGCAAAAGAAGATGTGAGTCAACCATGCAAAGAAACATAAAAAACCAACAATTTGCCACATAGAGTCACCTGTGATTGTTTTTAGCTTGCCAATAGTTGAGGAGGGATTGGAACATGATCCAACCCTTCTTCATCTCGTCGTCTGACCATTCAATAACCTTCACCAACCCAGGGTCTGTCACCGACACAAACACATTTGCACACCTAGCATTAGGGATACCAAGCCCCACCCGATAAGCGCACAACTGCATCAGTTGGTCATCCCATGCTTCGACCTTGTTTGGATCGGTAAACTCTTTTGTTTTGAAGTCAATGACAATGCCGTTTCCACTTTTTGAGTGAAGATCGACCTTGCCACCAAATCCAAGCTCGTGACAAAAACTCTTCTCTGTTGACCACTCAGGCGTCCCAAAAGACTCTAAGACAGCCTTATCCACACCAGTCTGGTATTGCATGAAGTCGGCAAGATAAATCCCCTCAAAGAACGATTCAAGCGCTCCGTGGATGGTTGTACCTCGCTCTGCGGCTTGTTTGGCCTGTTCCTTAGAGTCTTTGACAATCCGACTGATGAAAGCTTCTTCTGACTCTCCCTCTACTTGTGGCAAAGTAAGACACGCAAGCATCATCTGATTGAGTTTCCAAGCCTCTAAAGCAGGCTTAGAGGCGCAACTGAGGACAGTTGTTACCGACGGTACTAAGTTGAGCTTTCGCGCATCTCGTAGCGTTGTAGGGCGTGGTATGCCATTCTTGGCAATCACAGAGTAAGCAGGGTTGCCATCTCTGTCGTACCAGTGTTGTGATTCACTTGCTCGTACAATCATTAAAATTCCTCTTTTAGTTCTTTGTGACGTTGTTTGTGGCATGGTTGGCAAAGCCAGACGACCTCAAGAGGTTTTTCGTAATCCTCGTGATGAGCGACTGTCTTTTCTGTTCCGCATCGGCAACAGGGCTGTCGAACCAAACGGCCATTACGGATGGCTCTAGCCACGGCACTATGAGCGACTGACCTTCTTCTATCCTCGGCTCGCCATGCTTTTGAAATTTCCGCAGATGCCTTGATACGTTTTGGGTCTTTC
>JGI24890J29729_1001472_pt1 | contig 10531 bp, 25 predicted proteins | sample FreactcultureFD7_FD_29729 | JGI IMG/M metagenome (IMG submission 29729)
TTCTTGTCTCAAGCGATACTACGCTCAACAATGCCTACGATCGAGTGATTGCTAAGGCGCTTGAGATAGCAAAGGACAACGGAGGCAAGATTTCGAACCTCTTTGACGCCCGAAAGGAATTCGACAATTTCATCAGCCAACAGTTCCCGAATCTTTACTCGAGTGACACCCTGACCCCGATGAGGGTTGCGGTAAAAAGCGTGAGGAATGGCATCAATGACTTCATCGACAAGAACCTTCCTGCGGAATTGGGCTTCAGAGAGCGTTTGCTTGACCAGAGCAAGCTTTATGAAGCCGTGGATAACATGGCCCCCAAAGCAGTCAAGGAGGTTGGGACGACTGGCTTCGAGCGAACCGCAGCCCGACACCCAATAGCGAGCGGTCTCCTAAGGGGACTAAAAAAGGCCGCTATACCGGCGGCGCTGACTGGACTCGGAATCGAAGGCGCTCACAAATTATTCGGAGATTAACATGAAAGCCATGCTAAAACACAATCCAACAAAACAAGCTAGAGAGAAGGTCGGAAAGATCAGACACGCTACGATTATCAAGAGAACTCCGATGGGGACTGCCATAAAAAGCATCATATTGAACAGTCCGTCTGTATCCTTCAGAAAATCCTTCATAACCATATAATCCTACCATGTCATTATCAAAAGGTCAAGGAGCAATCGGGGGCATAACGGCGATCGTCGCCTGTTTTGCTATCTTTCTTCCGTGGAATAGCGTTCTTTCACGAGTGATTTACGATCAGGGACGGGAGATCACGGGAAATAGCGCTGCGGCGGCGGATATTCCCCAGATTCAGAGCGACATTTCGGCCTTGAAGACCGATTCGGCGGTAAACTCTGCCCTTTTGAAAGAGATTTCCCGACAAAGGGGAATCGATGTTCTTTCCATAGAATCAAGAGTCCGTGATAATACCTCGACAACAACACCACAATGAACTTACAAAGCGTCAAACCGAAGCTAAGCAATCGACTGAGGGGCATTTTCGCCCCATCGATTCCGTATGAAATCCGCATCCCTCTCGGCGACTGGTCGGTCTATTTCGGCACATGGGAAGGTCAGAAGAAAGGCGACTTGGATACGAATTGCTGTTGGGCGTTTGCCGGTAATGAATGCCTCGAGGACAATTTGGAATTTCTATGGAAGACGGGTCAGCTTTCGAACGACCTTAAGACGTGGTTTCAAACGAATGGGTATATTGATTCGGATGGAGACTTTTATCTGTCTCGAGAGTTCATTCCAGTCCTTTCGGGAGTTCAGAACAACGGCAATGACCAAGCTGAATTTTGGAGGCTAACGAATATCTATGGGGCGATTCCGAATGCTATGCTTCCCTTTACGAGCATGGATGGATACTTTGACCCTAACAAGATCACTCCGGCAATGAAGGCTCTGGGTCAGGAATTCCTAAAGAGGATTTATCTTCCTTATCAAGAAGTCGGAAGGCGTTTTGCCGCTAAGGATATTTCTCTCCTTAAGGCGGCGCTCTTCCAGTCCGAGCTTCAAATTGGCATACCCGTTCCCCACGATGTCACTGTTTGGAACGGCGGAAGAGTGAAATGGGATGGCTCAACGGCCGCCCAACATTCCGTGGCTTTGTACAAGATCGATGAAAAGACCGATCCCGATTTTCCGTACTACATCTATGACCAATATAATCCGATTCTGAAACAGCTTTCGAAAGACTATTTCATTCCCATCGTGACTCAAGCAGTCGTCTCGCCGAAGGTTCAAGTTATTCCCAATCCTATTTCACAGACGACATTAGGTGCTAGAATATGGGAAGCCATTTGGGTCTTCTTTACGCAGAATCCGCTCTGGGTAGGGACATGATTTCGTACTGAGAGTCAGAGGAGAAAGCTCACTCGTATATACAAAAAACGCTTGTTGCTCCTCTAACCCTCCGTATGAAATGCTCTAATCCAAAGTGTCAAAAGCCCCTCATCAATAGTCCGTGCGCCTACCGAAGAGGCAACGATCTATTTTGCTCCGTAAAGTGCCGGATCGAAGTCCCAGAGCTTCTTCCCGTCAATGATCCCGAAAACATCTACTTCAGGAAACCGACGCTCAAGTTAGCCGTCGTACCGCCTCACTAGGGGCGGTTTCTTATCCACACGACAAGGGCAGATAGGCATGGGATAATATAGGGGTGTGCTTTAGTAACTTAACCCTTAAATAAATGCAAACTCAAACGGGATCGTATATCGCACTCGCCGGCTTCATTGTGGCCGTTCTCGCCCATTTCGGCGTCATAACGGACACGAATTCGGTTGTGCTTGTGATCGGCGGCGCTGTCTCTTTGTACGGAATCATCCATCAGTTCTTCGTTACAAAGACAGTCGTTACCGCAGCTCGTCAGGCAGGGGTCAAGGGTATCTAATGATCTTTTTCCCTCCGACGGCTGTTGTGCCGAATCCAAATTTCCCTCAAGCAACCCCCATGTTGCAAGAAATTGTGCGTCAATTTGAACCGAGTCTAGTTCCCGAGATGTACCAGATAGCCATGTGTGAATCGACTCTTCGCCAGTGGGATGATAAAGGAAATGTCATCGTCTCTACGACGATTGACTATGGAATCCTTCAGATAAATGGCGTTCACGAAGAAAAAGCCAAGCAGATGGGCTTGGACTTTAAGAATTCGATTGAAGACAATGTTAAAATGGCGAAAGTAGTCTTCGTGGAAAGAGAGAAGCAGGGATTAAACGGATTAGGTGCGTGGTCATGCGCTAAAAAACTAGGCTTCCTCTAGGAAGATCCTCTGGCCGTTCTTGTGAACGACCTTGATTTCTTCGAGTTCAATCTCGCAGGGAATGCAGTGTCCTTTTTTGGCTCGGTCGAGCATCCAAAAGGATCTTTTGCACTTCACGCATTCGTGTTTTTCCATAGTATTTAGCCTTTTCAAGCTCTCTTTGTTCTGCCTTATATATTTCCATCTTCATCTGAGCGAATTCCTTGCGATACTGTAATAAACATTCCTCGCATGTATCCATGCGGGAGGACTGTCTATGACAACTATGGCAGATGTACGTCATTTTTTGGAATCAAATGAATGTGAAACCGCTTGATAGTCTGCTTGGACGGGGCTTTCTTCACCCACTCATACTCGCCGAATTCATACCAAAGAATGTCGATATCCTGATACCAATTCTGTTCAGGATCAGTGCTGTCGCCCTTCCAAAAGGCCGTATACCACGGAGAATCAATCGTGTGGTATTTGCAGTTCTCTATGACGATCCACTCGGGGTTCTCCCAGACGACTTTGTTATTGACCCGAAGGTAGTCCAAAAACTCTTTGGAGTTGTGTTCTTCGGGAGCGAGTTGGAGGTGAGGATAGGTGTCCATTTTATTTGCGCCAATTCTCATCTACGATTCCATATTCGACAGGATAGCCTTCGTCCTCATATTCTTTACAGAACTCTTCGGCCTTTTTCTGGGCAACTTTCTTGCTAACATCGTCAGCCACGACATTCAATAGAAGTTCCTCTTGTGTAGGCTCAACGCCCGCCATAGCATGAACCAGAGAGCTAGCAGACTCATGCGTGACTTTGTACAAGCCGTTCTCTTTCTTTTGGATTCTGACTAGGTTATCTGCGCTCATATTTTTGGAATCATCTCAGGGTTTTGATAAATGTTACCACAAACGAAGTGCCGGCGCATGTACGACGGGACGCCATACTTCTGATAGGCGATGACATCGCCCTTGAAGCGCTGAATATTGAAGCGTCCCGTATTCTCGTGGAACTCGACATAACCTTTGATGCGTCCGTCTTTGCCATCGTACTTGAAGAGGTCTCCCTCGTAGATGTCGAGGCCGTTCTTATCGGTCAGTCCTGTCCATTGAAGGATCTCAAGGTCGTTCGGTAGCCCTTCTGTGGAATACTTCGCCGTGAGCCATCCGGCAAGCATATAAATATCCATGCCAATGGACATCTCTTTTCTGTTTGGGTCCCATACTTTGAATCGTTTTGTCATACCATTATGTCGACTGTCGCCATCGAAGTCGCATGGTCATCAAAGGCCACATCGATGTCGAAGGCGTCATTCCGTTTTTCAATTACTCGGGCTTCCGGCCAAAGCCCTAATTTCTTCGCCCAGCTCTCGGCGTAATCCTTTCCTCCTCCTGACCACACGAATACTGTGTGGCCGAGATCCATAAGAGTGCGTGCCATTTGCACGATTTCATATCGAGGAATGTCTCCATTCGCCGTCATTTTAATAAGCGTTCCGTCTACGTCGAAGGCGAACCTTTTGACAGTTCGCACTTCGGCTTTTCCAGGGTACGTTGGTTCAGTCATGATTGTTCGAGAATTAACCACAGTATAAGCCATCCGACGATCCATTTCCAACTACATCCCGTCACGAGGGCTATGAGGGCGAAGATGAGGAACATCAGAGCAGAAGATACTCTTCCGAGCCTCCCGACACGAGGCGATCGTTGATGGCCTGTTTCGTCTCTTCTTTCAAGACCAAATTCTTTTGGTTCAGGAAATCGAACATGGCGAACATGTACATGAAGTTGTCTTTGATGTTCTTTATGTCCTTAATCGCATTGACCTTCTCGTCGACGTACCCGAATGTTTTGTCATAAGTCTTCCACAGAGCGATTGCGGCGCTTCTCAGATCCTCAAAGCATTCATCGCTCGGCGGCGTGTAGTAGAGTTTGGCTTCGTTCATAAGAGTATTTCTCTGACCTTTTTAAGAGTCTCTTCTGCCGTTTCGAATCGTTCAGGATCGCTCATGGCTGAGCCATAGACTTCGTACATCCCAAACGATGCGCCGCATCGGATGACGCTCGCCCACTTTTCGCCATTCTTATAGCGGAAGTTCCATCGCCCGAGGATGCAATGACCGAATTCCTTGTGCATCCAATCATAAAGTTTCTGAGGATCGCCGGCAATCCCTGGTGTAGTCGTGGTTTTGGCATCAGCCCGAAGTCCCCACGGCCAGTCACGCTTGAATTCGATGTCCTTAAGATCCTTGCTGATCTCGTAAAGGTCATCCATGTTTTCCTCCCATTCGTTTTTCATAGCTCGCCTTTTTGGAAAGGAGACTTTATAGGCTCATCCTTCTTGGCCTTATCGCTCCTGTCGGCCAAAATCTCCATCTCTTTGGTCGTGCCGTTGTAGCGCTTGTCCGTTGAGAAGTCATCAAGATCAAGCTCGATGGTCGCCCACCACTTCTTACCGCCTGATTCTATTTTCTCTAGCAACTCCTTCGTCTGTTCGACCAAAGCTTCGAGCTCATCGTGCATCTTAATCCACTCTGGCTTAGCCGGAACAGACTTCTTCACGAGGCGGTTCTCGCTATCGTCTCCGCTCTCTGAGAGAAGCTTTTTTAAGAGACGCTTTGCGTCGTTACCCCCAATCATACCCATACCTTCAAATTTGAATGACATATTTTTAGTCGTTACCCGTTACGGTGATTTTCTCACCTTTAATTTTGTTACCGAACTTGTCTACTTTCATCTGCGTATCGTCCTCATCCACTTCAATCACATAATCGAATGGGACGCCAGAAATCTGGCATATTCCCGTTCCCTTCTTTGGCATCGGGAATCCGATTCCGTCGAGGGGACAGCCGTGATTGGGACATACAGGGCCATATTTTTTCATGATTTCTTGAATGCTTTTAGTGCTGCTTCTTTAGTAGGGAACTTTTTGACGATAAGGGCTTTCATCTCTTCAAACTTATTGCCACCCTTAGCGAAGTCTTCTATAAGTTCTTTATTTACGCAGGAGTTGTGCGCCTGAAGACCCTCTCGCCAAACGAAGTCATAGAATTCAACGAGTTCGTCCATCCAGTTGTTTTTCATCGATTATTTTTCCTGAATCTTTTAATGGCCGCTCGATCTTGCTTTGTCCGACAGTCCCAACACTTTTTTGATCGCTCATAGATGTGTCCATCCTTTCCACGCTCTATATCAAACTCTTCGACATTGTTGAAACAATCATCTTCTGTGCATAAAGCACTATATTTTTCATCAGTTTTCATGTGCTTGATGGATGCGCTGACCCTCCTGAGATCTTCCATCCTACGACCTTTTCGATGTTGCCGTTCTTGTCCTTCGATACTTTGTTCGGCAGAATGGCCGCTTCGAATTCATACAGCCCTGTTGCGGGACATTTGCCCTTTCCCTTCGCCGGCAATGGGAAAGGCAGTCCTTCAAGTTTGGCGTTGCATACGGGACATCGAGGAACGAAGGATGGGATTCTCATTGTGAATTGCCTTTTCTGAAGTCGTCTCTTACCGAGATCTGATGGTAGCGTGAGGCGCTTCCCATGAGCGACTTCGATTTTATGATGCGGTCGACTGCCGCCTCAATGTGTTTAGTTTCGACTTTGGTGCTTTCTGAAGAAAGTGCCAACCTTGCCGCTTGCAAGAGGACGTTCTTGATCTGACCTCCTGTGAGCTTGTACTCGGCGAGTTTCGCCGGCGTGATGGCTTTGGCAATAGGAAGTTTGCTCGGAAGCATTTTCTCCCAGATTCGCTTTCGCTGTTCAAAGTCTGGTTCGGGGAATTCCACGATGAGGGATATGCGCCTCTCGAGAGCCTCGTCGAGATGCTCTATCCTGTTAGTAGCAAGTATAACAACATCCTCAGCTTTTTCAATCTCGGTCAAAAGGGTGTTTATCTCGCCTCCGAGGATCATACCGACGTCGCTCCTTGAGGTAATGAGCGAGTCACATTCGTCAAGGAACAGTATCTTCTTGGTCTTCTTGGCTGAAGCGAACGCCTGTTGGATGTTCCTATTCGCTCCCCCAGGCTCGGACGTTTGGATCTCGGCCGCTCCTATCGTAAGGAGTTCGACTCCGAAGACTTTGGCGATGCAATTCGCCGCCCATGTCTTGCCTGTGCCTGGCGGACCATAGAACAGGAAGGTCATGCCCTTGCCGTATTCTATGACTTCGCCGAGACCCCATTCTTCGAACATTTTTTTGGCGTTCTCCTGCTGTCGGAGAACCGCTTTGATCTCGTCCATGACCTCATCGGCGATGATAAGAGGCTCAAGCTTGGTAAGGTCGAATATCTTTTTCTTTGGTTGTGCTTTTTTTGTTGTTCTGGTCACGGATGATTCCTGAACCCAATAATACTTGTCTTCTTTTATCGCCTCGTACTCCGCAGGGATCAGATTTCCGTCTCCAGGTTTGGTTCTAGGCCAACCACCATTGAATTCAATTCCCAGATAGCTCGAAGAATTCGGATGCCGGCATACCACGGGACACTCCTCTCCTTGAAACCCTACGATGTCGCCGATGGATATAGGCGGAGCGTTCGCATAAACCATTCCTCCGCTTCCTGCTCCATAAGATGCTTGAGCCATTAAGTTTTGGATGTCACTAGGCGAAGCGCCTAGTCGGATTAGTTTGTTAATGTCGTCTTGAGATAGGCTCATATCAATACCTCTTTTGAGGATACTTAGGAATATAATTTGGATCGGGAGTCGACGCTTGGTTTCGGAGATAACGCTCACGGCTGACTTTGTACTGGATGTGTTGGAAGTCTATATACTTCTGAAGGCACTCCAAGTCACAGACTGTGAGCAATGTCTTCGTCTCTGGGATAATGTGGCAGAAGTGGCGTTTTTGTGTCTTTTCGTCCCACAATTGAAGCGTGAGCTTCCCCTTGATCGACATGTAGCTTTCGTTCTTCAATACGTTGTGGTCGTATCCTACGAGGATCTTGCCACAAGCTTCGCATAGATATTCGACGACTGATCGTTTATATTCCATACAAGTAATAATATTACGAGTTAAAGTAACTGACGCATCGGGCTGGCACGTCCTTGAGTGCGGTATCTTTGTAGGTGTCGCAGGGAACAGTCTTACTATGGCTGTCGTCCGACGAGAAGATCGCAGTCAATACAATGGAAGTGAGGATGCCGATGATGGCAATTACGACTAATAGTTCAATGAGGGTAAAGCCTTTCATTTCATGAATCCGGCGAGTAGGCTATCGACCACTCCATCCGTGAGCTCTTCCTTTTCGGTCTCATGCTTCTTCTCCATCGCTTCGATGGCGGCCTGATGAGCCTCTTCGATCCTGTCGAGTTCGGCATCGTGCTTTGCTTGAGCGGCGTCAATCTTCTCTTTCACGACTGCCATGACACGCCTTTTGATGCTTGGTCTGAACATGTTATTTCTTTTTATTCTTCATCTCTTCCAACTGAAGAGCGACGACTTCAGTAGTGAACTCCATGAGATAATTGGTACTCCTAGCGTTCTTGGCGAAAGATTCTGCAAGCTTCTTGGGAGTGATGCCGGCAGCTTCAGCTACGGCGATGGCCAATCCCATCAGCATTGTTCCGTCACCATCGACTTTTTTCTTATCGTCCATATTTATTTGCTTAGATTGATAAACGGAAGTGCCGAGCCTGGAACGAACTGCTGAGGAAGATGCCCGTCCCACTTGTTGACTGCCTGAAGTTGGACGTAATCCGCTCCTCCCTGACTATTGATCGCCTGTGCCTGAATCTGAATCGCCTCTGCCTGAGCTTTGGCGCTTGCCACTGTCTGCTCCGCTTCGAACTGAACCTGTTTCAACTTATTTTGAGCGGCGAGAGCGTTCTGCTCGGCCGTCACTTTCGCTTCGATAGCCTGATTGAAGGTGTCAGAGAACGAGAAGTTCGTAATTGAAACCTGCGTCACAACTATTCCTTGCGTAGCGAGCTTGTCGGTCAAAGCCTTCACTATCTCTCCACGAACATCCTCACGCTTTGTCACGAGCTGTTCTGCCGTATAATTCGCCGTCGCTGCCTTCACTGTCTCCTGAATAGCAGGATCAATGATGACATCGGAATAGTCTTCGCCTACGTTCTGATATATCGATGAGACTTTATCCGGCTGAATGTTATAGTTCACAGCTATCGTCGTCTTGACGTCCTGAAGGTCGCTAGAGGCCGCCGTAGCGTCCTGAGTGACCTTCTGTGTCTGAACGTCTATCTTCGTGATGTGTTCGATGAACGGCATCTTGAAGTAGAGTCCAGGCTGTATCTCGCCGACGATTTTGTTGAACCTCGTCTTTACGCCTCGCTCTCCCGCTCCGACTGTGCCGAACGAACCGAAGATGAGGATGAGAATAATGATGCCGAGGATGACTCCTCCGATCCATTTGCCTACTGACTTTGGGTTAATATCTTCCATAAATCTAGTTTAATATTTTTACGACGACTGTTAATTGCTTGTCCCAAAACTCAATGTGAGGGGTGTCGACTCCGCTTGCGATTTGGAGCATCATCCAATTCAGAATGATGAAATCGAAGATGATGAATCCGAGGAATAACCACCCGAGGAAGTTAAGAGCCTTGTTCATCTTCGTCTTTGATTATGGCGCACCACTCACCACACTTCTTGCAGATACCTTCGCCATCTTCCATATCGATGACGGCGGCGTTGCAACACGAACTTGCTCCGTTCGACGAGAGTAGAACCTCGTCACTGTCCACAGTTAGAGAAGGAGTTGGCATAGATTTAATGACTTAGGAAGTAATACACGAAGGTCATGACGATTGACACAACGACACTTCCAATCGCATAGCCTTTTGAATAGGGTTCTCTTTCTTTTCCAATCAGGATGATTGAAGAGATTGTCGAGACCCAACTCAGGGAAACCAAGCACCAAAAAAGGATTTCTTTTATCATTTCTTTGGCTCGCTATACACGAGATAAGATGTGTCGCTTTTGACTTCGGCGACGCCCTTCTGCTCTTCTTTCGTCTTGGCGATCTTCACCTTCTCCTGAAGCTTCGCTACGGCGTCAGAATAGTTATAGGTGATGCGATGCGCCACCTTGAATGAGCCGAGAGTCGGCTCTTCAAACTTTTCGATGCCCTTGTCTTCAAGGGTCTTCACTATCTTCTCTCTCAATGCGGTTCGCTTCTCTTCAAGAGCTTTGAATTCCGCTTCGAGCGTCACGAATTCTAATAGAGTCTTTTCCATACTACTTGAATGTTACTTGCTTATAAACTGGAATCTCTCGATTCTCAGACTTGTTCAGCGAATCGACCTCGCTCGCTGAGTCAAAGTTATCTGTACCCTTCCCGCAGAACGGACATGGAAGCGGGGAAGGAAATGGCGAGGGAACTATTCCCTCGAAGAACTCACCACAATGCTCACACTGACCCTTAATATTTTCTTTATTCATAGTTACTTTATTAACGCTATTAAACTGACCTTTGTATTATAAACTTTACAGCTATGGCCGTCAAAATTAAAGTGGGGATAACTTCCTCCTTCGGAGATCGGCCTGAATGTGGTGCTTTTTACAGAGCCATTTTACGGCCAAAGGCTTAGAATAGTCCTCATGATGAGCCTCGACTTTCAGACTTCCGCAAAAACACTTACCTTTTTTAAGCACCCCTTTTTGAAGGGCTAAATGCACAAGGACTCTTGCGGCCTTTCTCTTCTTTATCTCGGCCACGCTCGCTATTTGACCTCTAGCTCTTCGAGCGGCCACTCCCTTTCTTTGTAGTTCTCGGAAATAATCCGACCCCTTCTTCTTGAAGATTGCTTGGCCTCCCAATGAGGA
>JGI24890J29729_1001473_pt1 | contig 10531 bp, 17 predicted proteins | sample FreactcultureFD7_FD_29729 | JGI IMG/M metagenome (IMG submission 29729)
CATGGCTATACTCCCAGCCTACCTCGAGTTGTACGTTCCCCCTCTCCTTTCTTTGTCTCATCTTCTCCCATTTCACTCTACTAACCCCGCAACTGAATACAGGGCTCAACTCCTCTCCTCCCCCACTACCTACACTCAAACTCTATCAGTCCTCTCCCCCTCAACCATCACCTTGTTACTCCCTTATCTCCCCATACCCACTTTGCTCAAACTCTCCGAAGAACTCCTCGGACCTACTTCATTCACCGAATTGATCAATTTCCAGAGGGATTGGGTCGTTAGTGAGGAATGCCCCAAAGAGATGAGGGATGAGTATCTTGTCAGGTTGTTCGAAGGGGATGGGAAAGGTTTGAGGGGAGTTAACGGTGGAGAGAATTTGGGAGGAAAGGAAGGGGTCGAATATGTATTCAAGGCTGAAGAGAAGGGAGGTGGGAAGCTGTGTGAGAGTTTGGAAGAGTTCGANAAGGGATTCGAAGAGATGTCTAATGGTTTGTTCAAAAATTGTGCGTGTACCTTGCTTCATCAGTCTCGCCAACGACTAGCTTGACTGAAGCGCCGATGTTCATACACAGTCGATTGGTCTAATGTGTGTTTGGGAGGAGGAAGTGTACTCGCTTTGCTCGAAGGAAAACAAAACGATCCTGAATTCGCAGAGTCCGACTTTGATCTCTTCCTCTACGGACTCAAACCTGACGAGGTGAGTGGTTCTACATTCGTAATCAGTCTCAACGATGTGCTTACGTCCAGTTTCCACACAGCTCATCCCGAAAGTCGCCTCGATCATTTCACAAATCGAGTCTGTTCTTCCAGCTCCTCCCACCCTTGAGGATCCTCCCGAATATTACGCGTTCGAGTGGGAGTCTCAACACAAAGGCGAACCTCTATACATTCTAGGATTCAACGCCATCTCCATCATTCCACCTCTTTCCAAGAACCGTCGTCCCATTCAAATCATCCTTCACACGAACGATACAATCTTCGACGCGATCGCTGGATTCGACTTGGATTGCTGTTGTTTCGCCTACACGGGAAAAGATGTTGTCGCTGTTCCTAGAGCTTTGAGGGCGTTCAAGACGAAGACGAACTTGCTCGATGAGAAATTAGCGAGGAAAATCGTGAGTTTTGACGAAGCTTGATCACCTCGACCGCGGTTTTAGCTGATCACTCCAGTATGATTCTCACAGGATCCTACTGCCTCGACCCTCTCCTCTCGTGCTCTCAAGTATTCCGCCCGTGGTTACTCTTTCGCCCTCTCTCCCTCCTCCTCAGCTCATCTCTCGTCCCTCTCGATCTCCATCTCCTCCCGTATCTCCTCTCTCACGACTCTCGTATCGAACACTTCTCACCGCGTCCAAACTCCGACCGACTCTTTGAAAGGTTTGGACCTTTTCATCAGGAAAAAGTGGAATCGAGACAACAAGGAGGAAGGGGAAGATGGATTCAAGTCTGATTATGGACCGGTTAGGAACAGTGCGATGAAAGTGGTTGATGGAAAAATGTTGAAGGGTTGGGAGAATGGTAGTATCGCTCATGAGTTCTGGGAGAATCAGGTCAAAGGTGAAGAGATTTCGTCAAACTTGTTCTCACCTGGGATGACGGAGCTGAAGTGGAATTTGTTCTCGCAGTCTTTCAAGATGTCGTCGACTTCATCTCGATGGACAAGAAGATCGTTCCTTCGAAGAAAGGTCAGTCTCGCTGGTTTCGAAGTTTCGGGGAGAACGCTCGCTGACTTCAAGCCTGCGAGAAAGACAGTTTCGAGTCTCAACGTCTCTACCTACTTGATCCCTTATGTTTGCGGCTTCGATCATGAGTTCCTCCTCGGTTTGAAGGACAAAGTTGAGGACAAGTTCCCTCAGACTTGGTCAACGATCAGGAATCTTCAATACATCGTTCGGTCGGTTGATCTTTCGCTTGAAATCCTCCGTTATGTTTCTGAGCTGATTTCTGCGTCTTTCCGTCGACAGTCTCCCCAAATCTCTCGTTCCTTTGATTGAAAAGGGAGAAAGCGATTTCAACGAAACCGTCAAGGCTGTTCGTTCGAAGACGACTCCTTCAAATTCGAAGAAGTCCAACACTTCTAGCATCTCTCAAGGCTCTCCCAATTTCACTTCCTCCGAATCAAACTCTCTTGTCACCGATCTCGGCAAAGTCAAGGCCCTCTCCCTCCCTCTCGATCTCACCGAAGATTCTTCCGACCTCTACCCTACCAAGCAGACCACTCTCGAACCTCTCATCCCTTCGTTCTCGGGTCTCTACAAACCCATGTCGACCAACACTTCTCCCTCTCCCCTCAAGTTCCTCCAACATCTCACTTCTCGTTCCTCACAAGAATTGGGAACGACTTCGAGTTCGACTCCTTACGTCTACAGGACCTTCACCTTGTCCTCCCTCCTCCAATTCCGCAACCTCTCCCCCTCGCTTGATCAAGCAAAAGATCTCCTCTTCTTGCTCTACTCTTCTCTCGTTCGCGCCTCCGTTTCCCTCCCCAACGGCATTCCTCCCATGTTGTTCCCCGACCGAGACTTGTTCGACGACAGTCCGTACACTCTCAAAGATATCGAGGCAGCGCTCAAGCATCCCATGAACAGCAAATCGGCGAAAGAGAGTTTGTTACAATATTTGGCGCAACCTACGAAACAAGAAGTCGAGGCGAAATTCGAGGAGGAAATGAAATGGATCGAGAAGTTGGGTAAGAAGATGGGAGAGAAGAAGAACAAAGGGGAAAAGAGGAAGTTGGGCGAGTTGGATGGCGATAGGAAGAGGTGGTTGGAACAGTGGGTCAAAGGAGAAATCATGGTTTAAAGGAAACGCTTGAAAGTTGGGTCCAATCAGGAAGTAGTCAAATCAACGCTTGAATGTAAAGTTTCTTTCTCTTTCGTTCTGCTTGTCAGAGATGCCACGAGCGGCGGAGAGGAAGAGATTTCTCGAGAGGAATTTTCGGGTTCGCGATTTGTCGCTTCTCAAGACTCGGTATGCCCCCCTTTCACTCTGCTTGATGCTCTCGTCCCCGCGGCTGTCCCTTTCTTTGCTTAGCTCGTCTTCGACAGGTCGATATTGAATTCGAGCATTGCGTCAAAGCGTGACTTTCCTCGCGGTTTAAACGAGGAACGACTTGTCCTGCTTCGGTTCCGTCGACACTGCGAGGAGTCAAAGTAAGATAGGGTCCCGGCAATGAGGAACTACTTCGAATCAGGTGACAAGCGGAATTCACAACGGATCCGACGTTGGGTTCCTCAAGCTCAGACTTTCGCACCTTTGTACAAAATTGACAAGGGTGCGTCCACTATTCAACCTAAGATTTTACCCTTCCGCACAGACTGATTTCATTCTTATTCTCAGTGCCGCTTTGACTCGCTTCGACTCGCTCAAGCAATAAGAGCATTTTAAAGTAATGAGGGAACCGGTCCCGCAGAAAGGGAGAGTGTCGAAACCTCATCCCTCGAGCCCTTCGGCTTTCGTTGTTCTCTTCCCTCGGTGCTTCCAACTCGGCGGAAGGGGTAGAGGTTGATGTGGGTATGAGCATCTTAGACAACTTTATCTTCTCCGCTCGCTCGATTGATCTCTCTCTTCTTACTCCACAACTCTCCAGCGCTTTCCTCGAGGAGCCCCTTCTTTCCTTACTTTATCTATCTTTTTAAAAACCGCTATCATGGGCGCCCTTGGTAAGCCTTCTGCCTCGTTCTGCGATGAACAACGAATGAGTACTGACATTGTATTCCGTTACTTCCGCCCTTCGTCTCCATCCTCTGCTCGTCGCCTCTCACCCTCGCGCACCTTCGCTCACCTTCCTCTATCGCCATCGCCAAATCTCAGATGGATCAATCGGCGCTTTCGTCGTCGCAACGGGTTCGTGCATCTTTGCTCTTCTTGTCTCTCCATTGCTGCTGACGCTGGCTCGTTGGTCGACTGTTACCGTTAAAAGTGCTATCTGCTTTTCTCACAGGCGTTTGCTCTACTCAGGTCATGCAATATCACCAAAACTTTCCTGAAGATCGAAAAATCTACAAAGCCCTCGTGTTCAGCTGTTACGCCCTCGATCTCACTCAGACTGCTCTCAGCTGGTATATTTCTTCGTATTCATATTATCAGTAGGTACGAGGCGCTGATAGATGCGTCATTGTTCATTAGTTGGCTAATCTGGGATTGGGTGAGGTGACTTTCGAATGATGTTAAGACCTTAGCTGACATGAAGACCTTCGCCGACAGTGTGTCACAAACTTTGGAAACGTCGCTCACCTCCACGTCGCGCCCTGGTCATACGGAGTGAGTCAAAATTCGTCCTTCTATACCCGATCTACTTCTCACACGCCTCGCAACCCTTCGACAGGTCAATCAACTTCTTCTCGGGCTCATAGCATTCCTTTGTCGAGGTTTCTACGCCTATCGTATCTGGATCGTCGGCAAACGCAAGATCGTTATCCCAATCATCACTCTCATCTTCTCTTTCGCTGGATTAGGCTTCGCTTTGGCTTGCGCAATCAACATCTTGAGGGTCAAATATATTGAGCTTTTGGTCGAATTCACTTGGGGTGTCAGCGCGTGAGTTACAATCTCTTTCGTCTCCCTTTCTCCTCCGTCCCTCGTTTCCCTCCTTGCCCTGTCTCTCTCGTCTCCTTGTAGTTCTCTTGCAGTCGTGATTGCTGATTCTCGGATATTCCTATTCCCCAGCTGGCTCGCTATCGCCTGCGTCTCAGATGCTTTGATCACAATTTCTCTCGTTTACTACCTCAAGAAAAGTCAGACTGGACTCTTACACACCAACTCGTACGTCAGTGCCACATCCACTCCTTGCCAGAGTTCAGCTGATTGCGTTACGCTCGACAAATTCAGGATCCTCAACCGATTGATCGAAATGATTGTCAGCACCAACGGACTCACCGCTGCCTGCACTATCGTCTCCGGCATCCTGTTCTGGGCGCTTCCCTCGAGTTGGCATGTCGTGCCCAACCTCATCAACTCCAAGCTCTACCTGTCCGCGCTACTCGTCTCGCTCAACGCTCGAATCGATCTCAAGCGCAAAATTGGCCAATCTTCTGGACAACACTCCGAGTCACACGGATTGACGGACCTTGGAGGAGCGAGGAAGGGACTACCTCAACATCGATCAAACGCCGGAGACGGAGGGGACGTTCGCACGGCATTGGGCTTTGGCATTGAGGATATTAGAAACCCTGATTCGGCTTATGTTGGGAGAGGAAGATTTGGAACGGCTAGTATCGGCGACGGTATCAAGGTGACTACTCAGTGAGTTCTCGAGTCTTTCACGCTCTCTTGTTCTCGTTTATTCTCGTCTTACCGACAACTCTTGCAACAGTCAAACCGTCGCTACCGATGGAGGAGTCCAATCTTTGACCTATATTCCCTCCGAGAAAGAATCGTCGTATTATTCGAACGAGAAGGACGAAGAAGCCTCAAATGAATCTCCTGTTCGCTCCCTCCATTTCGCCCCCGAATTGGATCGATCGAACGTATGAATACTGTTATGATTATGATTATGCCCATTCTATGTCTTATGTTCTGCTGTCTGTCGGGTTGTCGGTTGCTATGCGGGTTCAGTAGTACTTTCCAGTTTGCTTTCTGTCGTTTTTGGAATCACCTCACACTCGTTATCCTCGATATCCTCGATTCATTATCTGGTGGCTTCTTGTTGCGAGCCTCGAGATGCACACGAGCATCGAGATCGACGGTCAAGCGAAAAAATGCGTGCTCGTTGTTGGCTCGTTGCGAAGGGATCCTTGAGATTTTCGAATTTTCGCAATAATCTTTGAATTTGCCTCATTCATCACGACGCTTTTTGCTCTTCTCCCACGTGATTCGTAATCGTTAGCGACGGTAGAGTACGAAGTAACAGGTTAGACCCTATTTTTGCCTCAAACCTCGAGCGGCTCACCGAAAACGCTTCCTTTCTTCCCTTCACTCAACAATGTCCTCTTCAACCAAAAGTAGCTCTCAAGCAGTCCCATTCGATCCTCTCAATCATTCTCACCGTCGCTGGAATCCATTGAGGCAGGAATGGGTACTTTGCAGTCGTGAGTCTCAAACGTTCTTCCTACATCTTTCGAGCTGTCTTCACCTCCCATTGGTGATGGAGATTTGGGCCTGTGTAGGTTGAGGTATATGGGAATACTGAGAGGCAGAGGCGTTGCTTCCGGGCGGTGAGAGGAGCGAGGTGAACGTCATGAGTTTTGAGGGAAGAGTGGGGGAACATAGGGAGTATACGAGACTAAGCAGAGTCAGGAAGCTCAGGACAGTACGTACGAGATATTCGCGATTAGACCGAGGACAACAGTATGCCACAAGCTGTTCACTCTCCCGACGAACTCGCTGCTCCCTGCAACCCTTCTCACTCTTCCTTTGCACTCGATACTGATCTTCGGGACTTCTTCCCTATCTGATAGCTCACCGCACGAAGCGACCATGGCAAGGAGCGACTGAACCACCTGCACTTGAATCTCGACCTCAGTACGATGATAAATGCTACCTCTGTCCCGGCAACACTCGAGCTGGTGGAGCAGTTACTGAGAAGTACTCTGGGACATACATCTTTGAGGTAAGTCCCAAATCCCGTTTCGATATCCTGCGAGTTCGAGCTGATCCGTAAGCTTTTCAACGCCGATAGAACGATTACGCTGCTCTACTCCCCGATCTCGTCGACCCTGCGAAACCCGTCTCGGAGGAGCAAAGTGTCTCGAGTTTGTTCAGGACTGAACCGGCGAGAGGGAAATGCTTTGTGATCTGTTTCTCTCCGAGGCACGATTTGACTGTTGCGGAAATGAAAGATCAGGAGATTGTGGGAGTCATCGATGCTTGGTACGCTCTCTCTCATAGACTAGCAATCGTTTTGGGATGTCGAAAGCTAATTTGGCGGAACGAGAGCCCAACAGGACGAAACTCTATACGGATGTTTCGAAAGAGAACCCTTGGATCAAGTATATTCAAGTGTGAGTTTCAGAAGTCTCGCCGATCTATGCGATACCCCTCCGGCTGATGAGCGACCTTCCTTGTACTCACAGCTTCGAGAATAAGGGATCGATGATGGGTTGTTCGAATCCTCATCCTCACGGTCAGGTGCGTCAACTTCGTGCTGAGTCTCATCTTCCCGCGTGTAAGCTGATAGCGAATGAGTTGCACAGGCTTGGTCTCTCTCCTACGTCCCCTCTATTCCGAGCGCGATGTTCAAGTCTCAAAGGCAATTCGCGAAGGAACAAAAAGCTGTTGAAGGAATTCCTACACTGTATGTCTCTCACTCTACAGCGTTATGCAACCATCTAGAACGTCGCTCATCCAGTCTGATCGAGCAGCACCAACTCCCTTCCCTCTCTTCTCCTCACGTACGCCGCAACTGAACTCAAAACCTACCAATCCTCGCCAAATTCTCCAGACTCTCGCGTAGTCCACCTCGGTGACCACTTCCTCGCTGTAGTCCCTTACTGGGCAAGTTGGCCATTCGAGATCATGGTTCTTCCTTACCGGTAAACATTCTTTCTGACTCATCTCGACAACAAGAACCAAAACTGATGATCCGGGTGAACGTTCCCAGGAGACATATTCCTTCGATCGCATATTTGAAGCAAGAGGAGAAGGAAGATTTAGCAAAGATGCTAGGCGCTGTCGGAAGGAGATTCGATAACTTGTACGTTTTCCGCTCTCGCTCAACTCGGAGTGTTCTGCAGCTGACCGTAGTCATCGTCCATTCTTCCTGCGCCTTATTCCTCTTGATCACTCGAATTTCACCTCCGACTGACTAGATTCGAATGCTCCTTCGCATACTCGATGGGAGTTTATCAAGCACCGGTTCATTCTTCCCTGACCGAATCCGAACTCTCCGACCCCAACAGCGACAACGATGCAGCTTTCGCTCAACTTCACATCGGATTCTATCCTCCCCTTCTCAGAAGTTCGACTGTCAAGAAGTACCTCGTCGGATTTGAACTGTTTGCGGAAACTCAGAGGGATATCACTCCTGAACAAGCTGCTCAACGATTGAGGGACCAGAATGCAGATCAACACTACAAGGACTTGTTGAAGAAGGAGTAAGCAGGCGAAGGCGATATAGAACGGAAAAGGAGAAAAGTAGTAGATAATCAAGTCTTTCTTATTCGAAATTATAGAAGTGCATTCCGCTGTTCCCAGTCCATCGAAGAAAGGCTTCTTCGATCAGTGAGGGTATCAAGTCAGTGAAGTGAAACTTGAAATTATTCGAACCCCTTTTTCTCCCAAGCAACATTCTTCTTCCTCGTCTTCAACAGTGCATCCCGACCTGCAACTGGTAGCTCGATCAAGCATGAAAGATATACCAGTGAGTGGTGATGTCAGTGGTACTCCTGGTAAGCTCCTCTTCCCTCTTCTGTGCTGTGTTTTTCCCCTGTCGACTTTTTCCCGTTCCTTTCCCCCCTTCCCCTTTCCTCTCTCGTTCTGCCCTCCTCCGCATTTTTCCTATTCGCGAGAACCTCAAGCGGCTCTATGGAGTGGGTTAGATCAATGCGGTCGAAGCTAATGGGTTCAAATGAGGAAACAGGAGCAGTCACATCAGCTCCTCATCAAGCCTCTCTGTCCTCTTTACTCCCTTCCAATACGGCAAATCTCTCTTCATCTACCTCGCAAGCGCCACAACCCTCGGCTCGACCTTTCGCAACTGGCTCAACTTCCAACCTTTCAAACTCTCTTCCCTCCTCGAACAACAACAACTTAGTAAATGGTGCTGGAAACGCGAATGGACTTGAAGGTGATGAACAATTCGATGATAGCAGCTTGACGGCCGCTCTAGTCGCAGCTCTCGTTCAAACTCGAGATGGACCGCATCCTCAAACTTCCGCTTCGACTTCGAACAGCAATCAAGAGATAAACGATGTCGCTTCTGCAGCAAACCAAGGTCAGCAAGTCGGAGAAGCGAATGGAGGAGAGGGAGAGGGACAGGGTGAAGAAGGAGCAACGGCAGGAGGGGAAGGTGTTTCTGAATTCGATGGAACTACGACGCGATCCGGACGCAAGTCACGACGAACCTCCGCTGCCCTCGCTAGTATGAGTCAATCTGGAACCCCTTCACCCTCGGCGACCCCCTCCTCGGCGAATGGCAAGAAGTCAGGAAGAGTTCGATGGACTCCTCAAGAAGATGAGGAATTGATTAGGCTAGTCAAGGAGGAACCTCCTTTGACTTGGACTCAGATGGGAGAGAGAATGGGAAGACCTGGGGCGGGATGCGCTATGAGGTGGTACAATTTCGTTCGTCAACAAGTCGGAGGTGAGTTAGGAAGAAGCTGCATCGTCAAATTGCATTTTCACTGATCCAAGTTTCTCCCCTTTCACAGAAGCTGAAGCAGATGAACTCTCGAACAAACAACGTGGTGGAAAGACCAAGACGATCAGTCAGTCACATCTCTCTCCCCCTTTACGATCCTCTCACTTAACTCGATCCCATTCGTTCAGCTCGCCCTCGTCCGAAAACTACTGCTGCTTCTCGCGTACCTCTTCAGCCTCAACAAATCCGACCACAAATGCAACAACAAGTCAACGTGGGAGCGGGAGCTCCAGCCTCGGTTTCGGCTGTCGAAGGAGAAGAGGACGGCTTGGAAACGAGATCAAACAATTCGAAGAGTCAGATGCAACCGAGTGAACAGATGCAAGTCGGATCAAGTAGAGAAGCTGTCGGTCAATCGGTAGACAATGGTGTCGCGCAAATGATGCAGGGTAAGTTTTCTTCGAATCGAATACAAAACTTTCGCCGAATATTGACGGTTTTCTATCTCGGTCCTAGGGAACGCTCAAGACGGCTACTATCCTGGTGGCTATCATCTCACGGGTCATTATGTCGATCTCAACACTATACCTCTCGATCAACTCCCTCCTCGTCTTCCTCCCGATCCATCGAAACCTGGTCACCCTTATCCTCGAACCGGAGCGATCCATAGTGAGCCTCGCGCCGAGCTTCCGCCTCGTCTGCTCATACTAACAATCTTCCCCGGTGAGACTTAGGTAACTCTGGACCAAACTATCTACCCGATCAAGCACTCGTCAAAGATCCTCCGATTCCCTTCGTCAAGAACACCGTCATTCGAGGTCGACGTACCCACGATGCCAATTCTCTTCAGGCCGTTATTGGAGATGCACCGGTCGGGAAACAGAAGAAAGTTCATCCTTGTCCTGCCGATAATTGTGGTGCAGCTTTCAAGAGGAGTGAACATCTGAAGAGACATTACAAGAGTGTACACAGGGGTGAGAAACGTGAGTTCTGTCTCTCCCTTACTATCATTCAATCATCGAGGCCGCTTACAAGCGATTTGTTGAACAGCTTTCCCTTGCAAGATCGAAAATTGTGGGAAATCTTTCTCTCGCAAGGACAATCTTCAACAGCATGTAAGCTAGTACTCTTCTCTTCGCTCAAACTGACCTAAGCTGATGGTATCTTCACGTGCCTCCAGCAAGCAATGGTTCATGGAGTTCGAGCAGTTTACACCTATTCAGACGGAACCGTTTCAGTCAATCCTCCTGATGGCGACGAAGATCCTGTCGAAATCTCTTACGAAGAAGTCGA
>JGI24890J29729_1001474_pt1 | contig 10529 bp, 10 predicted proteins | sample FreactcultureFD7_FD_29729 | JGI IMG/M metagenome (IMG submission 29729)
AGAAAGCCTTCGCCAAGGCTGTCGATGCCAAGCTGGCTATCGAGGCCGAGCTGGCCCAAGTGCAGGCCGAATACGACGCATTTCTATTAGAACAGGGGTATCAATAATGGCAAACGATGCCCCAAAACGCCACCAGATTTGCGTCATTGAATCCGAACGAGGGTTCGAGCTGGCTACAGTTGGTGAGGTTAGAAATGGATTTATCCGGTCATATAATTTGAAAAAGGATGGTTTATTTGACAAGGAGCGGTCCATCCATCTTCCAGTTGAAACGGTTTATCACATTACCAAGCCAAACCAGCAGGCTATGGCTAGTCTTTTGTGGAAGAAGATTGAGCCAAGCCAGATCTGGTCGTCCATAGTGGACATCAGGAAGTCAATTCTTACAGGGGAGGTATAACCATGGCAAACGCAAAGACACGCACCGTTACCCTTCGCAGCATCATTAGCTGCGCCGCTTTCAGGAAGGGCTACGAGGAGGCCAAGAAAGGCCTGCCACTGGCTTCGGACAAGTTCTCCTATGCAGAGGTCTGGCAGTACGAGAGAGGCCGCCAGTTCGCCTTCTGCTACGATGGTAGGCTCAAGGAGGGCAACAGGGTCAGGATGGACGCGCTGTACGCGCTAGGTGGGGCAATGAACGCGGGGCATGTGTTATAAGGAATACCCTTACGCAGGAAGGTTCCCCTGCAGCTAGAGGGGTCATCCGAAAGGGTGGCCTCTTTTTTAATGGATAATACAGGATAAACAATACATAATACACCAAAAATAACTTAAAATTCTTTTTATTATCAATGGGTTATATGCCATTTTTTGGGCAAGGATTTTACATAATGGTTACTTAGAGATATACCCTCTTTAAAATACTACCTCTCTTAAGAGGGATTAGGGGATAAAACGAGAGATATTAGTATACTCTTAAGGGGGTTTTTCATGTTTTTCACTCAACTAGTCTTAATATATTATTATTATATATTATTTATTATTATTTTATATAGAGATTTCAAGGGGTTAAAGGAAACACAATACTTAGTAAGGCTGTTTATCCTGTATTATCCTATCAGTAAAAACCCGCCAGATTTCTCCGACAGGTTATTTTTAATATAAAATATAATGTATAATATAATACTCAATAGAGAAACATGAGTATCATAATAGGCGCATTACGAATAAAGCGCCGTCCTTTTTCTTAGTTTTGAATTTTCTTTTTTTCTCGTTCCCAAAAGTGTGAGCGTATTGTTGCCCTTTGGAAACCATAATTGGATCTGTCAACTTTACGGTCTGACCAATCAGCATTTCTTTAAATGGCCAATCAATCCTTGTATTCCCATCCTCTGGAAACTCTGCATCAAATGTATAATTAGTCATACCATTCTCCTTTAGTTAGTTGGTAAATATATAATATGTCTATGATATATAATGTCAATAATTAATAGCACTAGCATTTTTTTGTCAGAAAGGTATTATTGGTTAGGGCATGGAGAATTTAGATGGCTAAAAAAGGACCGCCTCGCAAAATGACGCAGGCTAATAAAGATTATTTGGTGCAGCAAATCGCAGCAGGAAGATCTGTTGTTCATATCGTTAAAGATAAGGGTTTTGGTATTACAGCTCGAACCGTGAATGAAGAATTGAGGCGAGATCCCGCGTTTCTCTCGCAATATGCGCGCGCAAGGGAATTTGCTGTCGAGCCAAAAATCGAGGAAAACGAGGCGATCCTGCGCGGCGAAGGCGATTGGGCAAAGGTCGATTGGGAAGCTCGCAAGGAAATCGTCAACGATCGCCGATGGAATGCCATCCGCTTGCAGCGCTTCCGTTATGGGGACAAGATCGACGTCGATGTGAAGGCCAATGTGCAGGTCGAAGGCAAGGTCATCGACGTTGAGGCGCTCGATTACGACCAGCTTGTCGCTTTTAGGCAGGCGCTTCAAATTGCCGCAGGAGGCACAAATGACGACGAAGAAGACTACATCGACTATGACGAGTTTGATGAAAGCGAGGATGAAGGCGCTTCACAAGATTAAATTGTTGGATATGGCGAGGGAGCGCCCGCCTGTAACGCTTCCTAAATTTAGCTGGGATAAGGAGAAAGATGATGATGTTAACGCAATTGTCGCGGGAGATAGATCGGCTGAACCAAGAGCTGGCCGAGCAAAAAGATAAAACCATGGATGCATGGGTCAAAATGCTCGATATGGTGCCAAAGCGGGACTACAACGCCGCTATCGGCAGCATGAAGGTCTGCCAGAGCACGATCGAGACGCTGATGGTCGAGCTTCGCAAGCAAGATCCCGCTAGTAGGGCTGCAGCCGACGCAAGCATCATTCTTGGCGGATTGGAAGCCATTATTACGCCAGACCGCATGGATACCATGGAAGGCGGGTACAACTTTAAAGACCGTTCATTCGATGGTAAGATCTTTGGCAAGGTAAAGAGGGGATACAAAAAATGATGGATGACAAAGACTTAGCCGAGATTATGTATACCGATTATTGCGAGGCGCTTGGCGATCGAGATAACGACAAGCCAGATTGGCTTTTCTTAGACCCTAAAGAGCGGGATCGTTGGATATACGTCGCCGAGATGGTGGTCGAACCCGTTTTAAACAACACCAAAGAAGATCTATTAAAAGATCTTAATGAGATGGAAGATCGCCTTGATGAATACCGCGACACGTTTTGGGAGATCCTTGGGCTGCTCAAGCCGATCCTTAAGCTTAAAGTTGTAGAAGATCTTATATGACTGTCATCCCCGTCGATGGCCAGCAACTCAACGTCGAGGTGAACGAGTTTAACGCGGCCAAGCGCCTGTGCGAGATGAAGCTAGTCGACTTCATCAAGCAGGCATGGCACGTCATCGAGCCCGGTCAGCGTTACCTGCACAATTGGCACATCGATGCCATTTGCGAGCACCTCGAGGCCATCACCGACGAGCAGATGATCGACGACAAACGGTACTACAATCGTCTGCTGATCAACGTCCCGCCGGGCGCAATGAAGTCCCTGCTGGTCAACGTCCTATGGCCCTCTTGGGAATGGGGGCCAAAAAATATGCCCTATATGCGGTACGTGTGCGCCTCGCACGCCATGCCGCTCGCCATCCGCGACAGCACCAAGATGCGACGGCTGGTGTCGTCTCCATGGTATCAAGAGCGGTGGGGCGATCGGGTCACGATCACTGGCGACCAGAACGAGAAGATCAAGTACGAGACCACGGCAACGGGGTTTCGGCAGGCGGTGGCCATGTCAGGCATGACGGGTGCTCGTGGCGACCGCGTGATCATCGACGACCCGCACTCGGTGGCCTCGGCCGCGTCGGAGGCGGAGCGCACCACCACGATCGAGACGTTCGAGCAGGCGATCCCGACCCGCCTCAACAACCCAGACAAGTCGGCGATCATTGTGATTATGCAGCGCCTGCACGAAGAAGATGTGTCCGGCGTGATCCTCGAGAAAGAGCTCGGCTACGACCACATCATGATCCCGATGGAGTACGATCCCGAACGTGCATACCCGACGATGTTGGGTTGGGAAGATCCGCGTACCCGTAAGGGGCAACTGTTCTTTCCAAGGCGGTTCCCAGCCCATGTGGTCGAGCGCGACAAGCGGATCATGGGCAAGTATGCGGCGTCTGGCCAGTTCCAGCAGCTGCCGACCCCAGAGGACGGCGGTATCATTAAACGCAAGCACTGGCAGCTTTGGGAGGATCCGAAGTACCCGCCGTTCGACTTCATCATTGCGTCACTGGACACGGCTATGACCGAGAAGAAGGAAAACGACCCGTCCGCCCTGACGGTATGGGGCGTTTGGACCGATGACCCCAAGACCCATGCGACCCGCATGCTGAACCGAGACGGTCACATGACCCATGTGATCCGCACCTACGACGAGCGGGAGGTTCCGCCTCGGATCATGATGATGCATGCGTGGTCTAAGCACCTCGAGATGCCCGAGTTGGTCACCGAGGTGGCGCAGACGTGCCTTCGGTGGAAAGTCCAGACAATCCTGATAGAAGACACCACTGTGGGCAAGCCAGTTGCGCGGGAGCTCAGAAGGATGTATTCTGGTAAGAACTTTGGCGTTCAAATGGAACCTGTGGGCTCGGTCGACAAACGGGCTAGGCTTTATTCGGTGCAGCATTTGTTCGAGGAAGGACTGGTCTACTGCCCCGATAAAGCATGGGCTGACGAGGTCATAAGTCAGTGCATGCGGTTCCCAAAAGCCAAGCATGACGATCTGGTGGACACGGTCTCAATGGCGATGCGGTATCTCAGACGGACAGGTTTTGCCCTGATGCAAGACGAGATACAGGAAATGTACGAAGACAGTCGGCAACATTCGGGCAAACCGCCTGAACCACTTTACGGGATCTGATTATGGCTCTTGTCGCTAACCCCAACCTTAGATTAGTTGACCAAGATCCATTGGATGCCGAGGACATGACGGTTGAGATCGCGGAGGACGGGCCGAAGCAGGACGTAGATCAGCACGGCAACATTATGTCGATTGAGTTGCCTGACGGGTCGATTACGTTCTCATTGGATGGTAGCCCGATTGAGAAGGCCGAGGGTCGTCAGACCAAATGGTTTGACAATCTGGTGGAAGAAATTGATCAGGCCGAGCTATCAATGATCTCCCACAATCTGATGAAGGGCGTACAGGATGACCTCGACAGCCGCAAAGAATGGATTGAAGACCGAGCACAGGGCATCAAGCTCCTCGGCCTCAAAATTGAGATCCCTGGGCTGGCAGGGGCAGCCGACGGCGCTCCAGTCGAGGGCATGTCACGGGTCAGGCACCCATTATTGCTCGAAGCTGTATTGCGCTTTCAGGCGAACGCGCGATCCGAGCTATTGCCAACTGACGGGCCAGTCAAAATTCGCGAAGACAACAACAACGCCAACCTCCAATCGGACCAGTTAGCTAATGATCTTGAGAATGATCTCAACCATTACCTTACCTCGACCGCCAAAGAGTATTATCCAGACACCGATCGGATGTTGCTCATGCTCGGCTTTGGGGGTACCGCGTTCAAAAAGGTGTACTATTGCCCTTTGCGGAACAGACCCGTATCGGAATCGATTGATGCCGACGACCTCATCGTCAACAATGCGGCCACTGACCTTTCAAACGCGAAACGTATAACCCATCGCATTTATATGCGGGCTTCGACCGTCAAACGGATGCAGATCCTTGGCGTCTATAAAGAAATTGACTTGTCCGACCCCAAGATGATCAAGTGGGATGCGGCACAACGTGAGAAGATGGCGCAACAGGGTATTAGTTCTGAATCGTTTAACCCAGAAGACCGCGACCGCGAGATCTACGAAATCTATTGCGAGCTAGATATCAAAGGGTTCGAGCACCGCCGCAAAGGCACAGAGACTGGCCTCGAGATCCCTTACCGCGTAACGATCGATGCATCGACACATGAAATCCTGTCGATCGTGAGGAACTATGATGAAGATACGAAAGATCTGCCAGAAGCTCGCCAGAATTTCATCAAATACACATTCATACCGGGGATGGGCTTTTATGATCTGGGTCTCCTGCACATCTTAGGCAATACGACCAATGCGTTGACGGCAGCGTGGCGCGAAATGCTTGATGCTGGTATGTACGCAAACTTCCCCGGCTTTCTGTATGCCGACACGGGTGCGCGGCAGAACACCAACATCTTCCGTGTGCCGCCGGGTGGCGGAGCGTTGGTCAAGACTGGCGGTATGCCGATCAGCCAAGCTGTTATGCCGTTGCCTTATAAGGACGTTGGTGGCGGCCTTATGGCGTTGGTGGAAAATATCAACCAGACGGGCATGCGGGTTGGCGGCACGGCCGAGCAGGCAGTGGGCGAGGGCAAGCAGGACGCACCTGTCGGAACGACGATTGCGTTGATTGATCAGGCCACCAAGGTGCTTAACTCGGTGCATAAGCGAATGCATGCCGCGCAATCGGAAGAGTTTGCATTGCTGGTGCGCTGCTTCCGCGAAAACCCAGATTCATTCTGGCAGCAGAACAAGCGCCCAGCGCGAAAGTGGGACGAAGAGACGTTCCTCCGCGCATTGGATCAGGTGGATCTGGTGCCGCAGGCTGACCCAAATACGGCAAGCCAGACGCAGCGTTTGATGAAGATTGTGGCGCTGAAGCAGATACAGGCGCAAAACCCATCGATGTACGACCCAATCGCGATCGACACGGCAGCACTGCAGGCGGTGGGCTGGAGCAACCCTGAACAATTTATGATTCCACCGTCTGCACAAAGCGCTCCTCCTCCTGAGATGCAAAAACAAATGGCCGAGCTGCAGATTAAAAAGCAGGACAGCGACACGAAGGCGCAATTGGCACAGGGCAAGATGGCTGTGGATCAAGCTCGAGTGCAGCTGGACATGGCAAAGGCGCAGCAGGACAGCCAGCAGGGCGGTCTTGTAGGCCCACAAGAAAAGACTGACCACGAGAAACAAGTGGACGGCATTGATTTGATTATCAAAGAGAAGTTGGCTGACGCTAAATTGATGGATACAAAAATCAAGGCAGCAGGCTTGGCGGCCACGATGAGAAAAGATCAGGCAGATAATGCCATGGAACAGGCTGAGATGATTGCGAAAGAGCGGATCCAGCTGGTAGATCTGGCTCAAAACATTGCGGTTCATCCTGAAAGCGAGCAGGTTGTGCGTAATCTTCTCGGCAACGTAATCCCAGCCATTACGAGTGTTAAACAATGATGGGCACACGCGCAGAATTGAAAAGCGGGGAAGAGTACGACGCTTTCAACCGTCATGCGCGCAAGCTCTATTGCTATCTCCACAACACCAAAGCTCTGAAAAAGATCAAACGTGGTTTTTGGAAACGTCAGCGTTCTGAGCAGCGCGCCGCATTAAAGGACAATGACCATGAATGACGCAATCCGCATTGCCAAGATGGTCAAGCCTGTAGCGCGGGTAAAATTAAACGCAGGTGGCAATGGCGGCAGCACACATGAGCCGCACCAACGCGCTGAAGAGCAGGGGTATTCAATTAAAGGATATCATTTCACACGCGGTCAACGAGCAGAAAATATTGCTAAGACAGGTAAATTTGATCCTACGCGGTCGTTTAACCCAGATGAAGAAGCTGTTTTCTTCTGGACGCACCCTGAAGCGGCAAATGAATGGGCGCACATTCATGGATCTGGAGCTTATCCAAATACGCCAATGGGTGAAGATGCTTTAAACAGAAGAAATCCTGTTATTATGCCTGCCCGAATTAATCCCGGAAAACATCTTGATGTAAATTGGTTAGAACATTCTAAAAATTTGCAAAGTCCAGAAAATTACAATTCTCAATTAATGGGAAATTTAATTAATCATGCCAAAAGAAACGGATACGATACTATGCGTATTCGCAATATGGGTGAAGGCATGTCGCGGCCTCATGATCAACTTGCCGTATTAAATCCAGCAATGATCCGTTCTGAGTTCGCGCAATTTGATCCGGCTAGGCAGCACGAAAACGATATTGGCGCACATACGGGCGGTATGATTGAACGATTGCATCGCAAAGATGGCGGTTCAGATGATGAAACTCCACCTCCTATGGGGCACAATATGCCCCCAGAATCGATGGAAACCTCAATGTCAAATGAGGGTTTGCATCCGCATTTGATTTCGCAACGCTTGCCAACGGCCGTTAAATCAACGGAAGATCCTACGGGGCGGCATTTGCTAGTAAATTTGCAAACGGCAAAAGAACACCAGCCGTCGTTTTCGCATAACATCAATTTGATGAAGACTTACAATCAATTGCATCCCGATCAAATGCAGGGCAGCGACGACGATGTTGCTGAACAATTTATCAATCATTATAAAGACAATTTGCTGGCCATTCATGACGCAATGGAGCCCGGCTTTCGTGAACGCACACGTCATTGGTACGTTGGCGCAAATAAATTTGCCAATAAATTAGCCAATCGGCATGGTGTGCAGCCATCTGTATCTTCAGCGGCATTGGCTGCTACGTCACCGCAAAAAGATTGGTTCCAGAACGCTTCCATTGGCGAACGTATTTTGGATATTCATCACAATCAACATGACACTCCATATACAAAAGATATGGAAATGACTGCCAATAGAATTTTTGGCAAAGGCAAATTTGATAAAATGCTCGAGGGCATGCGTGGCAAAACGTATGGCGATCTTAAAGATCCTAAACAAAAAGCAGCTTTTATTCGTCTTTTTGATGAAACATATCACGATCCATCGTATCGCTCGATATCTCCAACGGGCGAGTTGGGCGATTTTGTTAAAACGGCTAAAGGCGATAATGCTCGTATGGCATGGGGATCTTTGTCTGAAATTTCCAAGGGCGTAAAAACAATTTTGGCAGGCGGCAGTCGTGAAGCCAACAGTGACTTGATGGGCGAACGCCACAAAATTCGTAATTTTTATAACAATATTCTTGATCCACATTCCCCAACCGAAGATGTAACGGTTGATACCCATGCGGTAGCAGGCGCGCATCTTATGCCTTATGGGGCAAATGGTACGCCAGTAGCGCATAACTTTAAAAATTCGCCAGAAGCTGGATTCCAAGCGGCTAAGGGCAGTAATTTTACGGGTGTGCAAGGCACTTATCCGTTTTATACTGAGGCTGTTAGACGTGCCGCGCAAGAGCGTGGTGTTGAACCTCGTGAAATGCAATCAATTACTTGGGAAGGCGCTCGCGCGCTATTTCCAGACACGTTTAAAACTCCAAAAAACATTGCAATTGTTGATGGAATATGGAAAAGTTATCAGCGCGGGGAAATATCCGCTGATGATGCTAGAAAACAAATTTTAGATTTTGCAGGCGCAAAGAACGGAGTAATACATGACCCATCACAGGGAACCGGATTGGAAGGAATGGGTGGATTTCATGAAAGAGAACCACATTCCAGTTACCAGAGAAAACTACCTCAAGCTGATGTATATGGGGAACCCGCCGGAATGGTCGGCGGAGTTGGAGGAGGAGCTCCCCCCGAATTTACAGGACTGGACCCACAGGACATTCGGCGCTTCTCACGGCACAGGCAGCTCGCACAAGCATCACAATCTGCCGCAGGCAACGAAGCAGTCCCACAGTCATATGCTCGAAGAACTGGAAAAATCGGAGCATTGGACTTAGGATTTGATGCACCTGTAAAGGCCATTCATGATCCTACCGATGATGCCAAAGCACATTTTGACAGCGCGGATATGTCTGCGCCGTCTATGTTTGAATTGCAACCGCACGAGAAAAGCGCCAAAGCTTTTCATCAAGCAATTACGGCTGCCAAATTAAGCAGCCCTACAGGATCGTCAGTTCATGCTTACGATCCAAAAGAATATCGCAAAATGCGATTATTTATGGCCCCTGATGGCGGCGCTGGGTTTGCTTTAAAAGGCGATGATATTGTTTCGGTTTTTAACCACGCCGACAGCCCTCATAAAAACGTATCTAACGCAATGTTACAACTTGCCACTCAACAGGGCGGCAGAAGACTTGATGCGTTTGATACAGTTTTGCCTCACATTTATAGCCGCAATGGTTTCCGCGTCATGTCCCGTATGCCGTGGAACGAAGATTACAAACCTGAAGGTTGGAACCATGCGGATTACGCGGGGTTTAAAAACGGGCGTCCAGATGTTGTGTTTATGGCATATGATCCAAAACGTGAAAATTTATATGATGGTTTAGAAGGAGAAATGACAAATAATTATGATAAAGCGGTTAAATTGCAAAACAAAGGCGTGATTAAATTTAATAATCAAATTGCAAAAATGACTCCAAAGAAAGCGGCTGGAGGATCAATAGATCGTAAATATGTATCGTCGATCAATTCCCCCATTGTTGAGCATGCGCTCGGCAAGATTAGCGCGCCGCTGCCCGCGTTGGATCCCCACCTTATGGCAGCAATAGCGGGACGCCGCTCGTAACTCTGGAGTACGTACTATGGAAGAATACAAGAAAGACGACCGTGGACGGTCAAAGGCAAAACGCCTTACCGAAACCGATCCACACACCAAGGTCGATAGCTCAACGTGGACGCCATCCGCGCCTGAAAATGCAGGTGTGAAGACGGGCGCTCGTCCGCTTGTGAAGCGTTTGTATAAGAAGGGCGGCAAGGTAGTTGGCAAGCATGAAGGCAAGGATGCCGTCAAGCATGCAGGACGTATGCCTCGTAAGGCAGGCGGACGCACCAACACGTTAAGCCCTGATAGCCTAATCAACCGCGATGTCCGCACGGCAAATGAAGCCCGTGAAGGCATTAAGCACGTTGGCGGGTTTAAGAAAGGCGGCAAGGCCCACAAGTTTGGCGGTGGCCCAATTGGCGACAACCCTGTCGGCGAACAAAACCGCATGATGGGCAAAGCCGCTGGCATGATGAAGAAGGGCGGCAAGGTCCACAAAAAATGGGGCGGAAAGTCTACGGGCGTTGAGACCGATTTCCATCCATCAACTTACGGCGAAGAAAAAGTAAACTACAGCGACAAGGATAATGATGCCGTTTCCAATCTTGCCAAGTACGGCTCAATGAGGGGC
>JGI24890J29729_1001475_pt1 | contig 10525 bp, 10 predicted proteins | sample FreactcultureFD7_FD_29729 | JGI IMG/M metagenome (IMG submission 29729)
TATAAAGATATCGATAATCGCCACAATATAGCATCATCAAAGGACGTAGCACTCAAAGTTAAGGGAGCTATTGCTCGTCAGTTCAATCGTAACTCTGAGGGCAAATATAATGGCCATATATCGGGAGAGTTTATGGATAAGCATGCTGATCTATCTCCAGAAGCAAAGGATTACATCAAAGAAGCATTTGATATGTTTGATCTCTCTATGCGTGGCTATCACAAAGTTCTGAAAGTATCACGGACGATTGCTGATTTAGAGGATAGCTATTACATCAAACTGGAGCATTTAAAAGAAGCATTTAGTTATAGATCATTTGATAAGTTAGTGAGGAAATTCGATGTCATTGAATAGAACAGAAAAGGGTCATTTGATTGCATTAGCAAAGGGATTTTGCCCCTGGTCTATACCTTTTGGATATGAAAGACAATTATTATATACACCAGATGAAATACAGTATCGCAAAATAAAAAATCCTGTGGTACTTCATGAAGTTAAAGCTCTAATCGTTAAAGATATCTTTGAGATGTATGCGACTGGAAGATATAGCCAAAGAGATATAGAGAAAGAATTACACTTAAAATATTCCAATCTAGATAAATCAAATCTTCCAGGGATCAATATCATAGGGAAGATATTACTTAATAAATTCTATGCCGGATTCATAGTCCACAAAGGAAAAGAATATCCTCATAACTATCCGACTGTTATAACATTAGAACTTTTTGAGCAAGCAAGAGCAGCTGCAATCAGTATAAAGATTATAAAGAAAACCAATCAACCTATCAATTTCATTAGGAAGAAGAAGGAAACTAAGAAATATATAAAGTCACTAGAAAAGCCAATTTCCCCATCAGCTCTTAAAAGGCTTATGAGTGGCCATTGGGTAGCTGTACATCCATTTGGATATAAAACAAAACTTCCTGAAAAGAGAAGNAAATTTGGCAATCCAGGAACTGTATATGTTGATGAAATAGAAGCCGCAGTAGTAAAGGATATATTTAATGAATATTCAAAGGGAGGAATTTCATTAAAAGCAGTGGATAGATTTATCAAGGAGAAATACCCTGATGTTAAGATATGCAAAAATACTGCCCATAGAGTTCTTAATAGTAAGTTCTACATCGGCATAATGGAATACAAGGGCAAAGAATATCCACATGTATATCCTACTTTGGTATCGAAAGAGATCTTTGATCTTTGCCGAGTAATTTCAGATAACAATACAAAGTATTCAACATGGATTCCTACTATTACTATTGAGACTCGGGAAACACTCGAATTATCGCCCTTAGACAAACGAATATACGATTGCCTATCATCACCATTGGACATAGAAGATTTGATGATCCAGGTTGATATTTCGCCTTCTGAGATGAAGCAAGCATTAATATCTCTTTTAGAGAGAAACATTATTAGCAAGAATGAGTATAACGAGTACCAAAGGAACGTTAATGAATGATGATTCTAAAAGAATACTGACCTGGTTTATTACTTTCTGGGCGGCTCTGCTGACAATGAAGATATTTAGTGTAGAAGTGGGCATAGCTTTACTCATTGCAGAAGTGGCATCTATATCATGGAGACTTAGGTGAGCTGGAAATGGATTGATGATAAAGAAAAAGGAAAGGCTGATAGAGCTATGGATGAATTCTATGAAACAAGATTCTTTATAATGGGATTGATGATCATTACGTATGTCATGTGGTTTTTGTTTTTTGCATTAGCAACCATTATGCCGATAGCCTTTGTTATATGGATATTTAGATTGGTATTTGGGGTATAAGAAATGAAATGGCGCAGCACAGGATATCAAGATCCTAATGAGAAAGAGTGGGTCTTGATCATAAACCCAGAGGATAACTCTGTATCGCAGGCATACTTTATAGATGGAATATTTTATGAATATCCATTAGATGACTATTGCTCATCATTGCCGGATGAGTTTAAGGATGTTAAATGGTGGATGAGATTTGATGATATTCCAATGCCAGGAGAAAGAATGTCAGCTCAATATGAGAAAAGAAAAGATGAAAGGCGAGATCATTCCTTATGCAGATGTGATTGTCCATTAATTGCCAATTATCCCATTCCTGAAGATGCAACTACCGGCAGTTTATTGACTGATGCGAGTTCAAATAAACGATATTGGCTTCGATCCATAAACGGCGAAAATAAATGGGTAGAAGATGAAGAGGATGACGACTGGATGTATCTACATGATATTCCTCTTCCAGAGGATGACGATAATAAATGTCCTATATCATGTGGGTGTGATAACAGATTGCCAGAACAGACGGATTGTAGGGATAAGACATGATTGACCCGAATGTGCAAAATAGCTACCATAAACAAGATTGAAATAATTTATAAAATTATCCCCGGATACAGAACCCGAGGATAAAAATTTTTAGCTCGTTCCCCACCTAAGAACTTGGGATGAGCGTTTGAGATAAAAAAGAACCGGTGTTTTAAGCCAGCTCTTTCTAGTACCAGAAATATTTGCAAATTTAACAAATATAACTGAATAAAAATAAGACTCACAAGAAATCGCGTAATCGCAAGAGAACTTATAATCGCAAGAAATCTTATAATTATAAAGACAAGAATATATGAATGTTACATTAAGTCAACAAGAAATTTCGAAAAATCCCCTAATCCTGGGGATACTTCTAGATAATAACTCTAGCAGGACTAAATTCTTGTCTTCGCTCCTGCGCCAACTCTGGCAATATAGAGAGATATTCCCTTCCCAAACCTGTCTTGCTTTGTCGAATGATCGATGTCGTGCTACTGCTAATCGTCAACTGTCTGTTATGGAGCAGATGGGATGGATTACAAAAAAGAGGAGGTACAATTCTACCTGTGTTTACAAAATAAACCCCCTGATTATCGCAGCAAGGCATCTCCTTTGGGAGAAGTTTCCGGTCTTAAAAACCATTTCAATCTTCTTGCTGCATTCAGCTGTCAATGCTGGTTTACAAGAAAATGTTACATCAAGTATTAATAGTTTATTTATAAACAATCAATCATATCAATCATCATATGTAGATAGACATCCTACTTGTAGAATGACATACAGATACCGGAAGGTGGATGATGAGATTGTAAGAGAAGAAGGAAAAAGAGTAGTGAAACAATCAGTCAAAGAGTACATCATCACGAACTTCGGGTTAGATGCGAACTTCTTAGCAGAGTTTGATGATGATTTTTTAAAAGATGTCTGCCGAAGCTATATGAAGGCTAGCAACAAGAGAAAAATTGATAATCCTGCCGGATATCTCAGGACTGCAATCATCCAACGATCGCAAGACATTCAGATTCCTAAAATGGGAAGTTCGAATGTTGTTAAACAATCAGATCGTCAATCAACCAATCATAGTCCAGCATCGGAAGTACCAAATTTGACTCACATTGAACAAATTGAGTATCTGATGAACGAGATATCGAAATTTGCAAAATCGTTCAATAGTGACGAAATTTCGTCGAGTCCGGAAGTGATGAAAGATTATCTTTTGAAGATCGCTCAGAACTCTATAAAGGGAATGCAAAAAGAAGTCGAAAGACTGATTGATATTTATAATGATGCTGATCATTCCTGCGGGGCAGGGTGCGTCGAGCAGTCACGATATATTCGAGTAAAAAAGCCAGAAATTACAGAAAAGAAATTTATTCCATGGGATCAAGAGTATGAGGATCATCTTCAGGAAATATCGAAAGACAAAACTGATCCTGATGGGTATAAGTTAATGGTAAGAAAGACAGACTTGCGGCGGCGCGGAATTAATCCTGAAGGGGTTATTTATGGAACCAAGAAGTAAGAGTTATGTTATCCCATTAAAACCTATTAGTTGGAAAAGAGCGGGCATTTCGGACCGACGTTTCTACGATCAACAGTTGTCCGAGAAAATTGCATATGGGTTATATATAAATCGCTGTCATGGTAATGAGCCCATTTTTCAGGGTCCTGTGGTGTTAGAGGTAGTATTTTATATGGCCAAAAGCCAAGGCAAGAAGAATAAGCCTAAAACGCATCATCATATGTTTGCTCCAGATCTGAGTAATCTGATCAAGCTGTTAGAAGATGCAATCGTTGATACGAAAGTAGTTTTGACGGATGATCGAATCATCAGTAAGATCATTGCTAAAAAAGTGTACGATGATAATCCTCGTACGGAATTTATTCTGAGAGAGCTTGAATAATATGGCAAAAGTCAACCATTCTAGCAGGAAAATAGCGCCTAAATCTACTAACTGGACTAAGAAGGTCGAAGAAGCAGAGATCGTTGATAGATATCATGATACTTATGAAGGATCTGACCATCGGGTAACAGAAGACGATATTAAAGAGTGGGGAAAAAAGCTTATTCGCTACGGTGAGGAAAAGAATGCTTACAAACTATCGCCCTTTTATTTGAGACATCGAATTCCCAAGTCTACTTTTTATGTATGGTACAATAAATTTGATCATTTTAAGAATGCGGTTGATGCAACAAATGAAATGATCGGCAATCGTCGTGAAGAGCTCGGCCTTATGAAGGATGCTTCCTTTGCTTATAAAACTATGTCTCGATACGACAAATGGTATGAAGAGCGAGAAGAGAAAGAGCATCAGCGCAGGATGGAACAGAAGTCTGCCGGAGCGGCCCGCATCGATTCCGAACTAATACAATCAAAGATAGACGAATATACTGAGAAGTCCTTAGGGCCTATAACAAAGAAACAAAAGGAACAGCATGAACAACGAATACGCAGCAAGACTAAAGATACTGTATGATGAATTGACAGCGCAAAAGCAGGACCTTCTTCATCTAACAAAACGCTATGTTGAGACCAATCAGAAATACAATGCACTTATAGTAGATACTCAGAAGAGTTCTGTGCCTAATGGTTACAATGAACGCATAGCATTTCTTGAAGCTTCTCTTGAAACAGTAAAACATGATAGAGAATACTGGAAGAATCTATCTCAGAAATATCAAGAAGAAAAAGTAGCTCTAGCAAAAGAGAATATTGAATTCGCAAACAAGCTCAAGAGGCTTAATAATGATTACAGCAAGCAGGCGCTTAAGCTTGAGGAAATGCGCAATCATTGCAATGAGCTCATGGATCAACGCGTAGCGCTTTCAGCATCAAATGCCAAGCTCCAAGATGAAGTGAATCAACTTTCAAAAAGACGAATATGGTAGCCATGACTGATAAAGAACTACTCCGCTTTACGCTCTCTCGATCATTCGATCACTTTGTAGCCCTACAGATTGCCATGCAGCGCATCGAGAAAGAAGATGAGGGTAAAGATAAGCCCAGTCCTCAAGCTAATGCGTTATCGATGATATTTTCCGCTCTTAATGATGTAATACATCCGCTCTATCCATTAGCATCAGATCTCTTTCCGGATAAGAATCTTGATGAGTTCATAGTCAATCTAAAGAAGGCGCATCAATACGCAGCGGAGAAGAAGTTATTCCCTCCCTGCTCTTGTGAGGAATGTAAGAATGAAACTAAAGACACTACTAAAGCGCCACGTTAGAGATCGTCATATATGGCATCCTACTTGGCCGAATCCCTATCTTTATATTCCACCGCAGCGAGAGAGTTGGGCAACCTTAAAAAAACGGAATAAAAGTCCATTACTACTTTGCAGAATGCCAGGATTACAAATGGCTACGCCAGTAGTATTGAATGATGATTGGATAAAGTATATACGATGAATCCACCAACCAAAGCCTTCGATCTCACTACGTTTGAGCCGAGAGATTATCAAGAAAAGCTTATTGATGCTTTTGAAGATAGTGGCCTCAAGCGTTTTTTGCTCGTATGGCCACGACGTGCGGGAAAAGATGTATGCGCATTAGCGTTACTACTTCGTGCAGCTTTGCGCAGAAGAGGTACCTATTTCTTGATTTATCCTACATTCGCTGCAGGTCGTAAGATTCTCTGGGATGCAATCGACATCGAAGGCAATCGCATCATGCATAAATACATTCCAGAATACTGGGTGCTTTCACGTAATGAGCAGCAAATGCGTATATGGCTAACCAATGGATCTCAAATACAGATTTTAGGCTCAGATAATTATGACACTCTGGTAGGTACCAATGCTCATGGCATGGTCTTTTCAGANTTNGCTCTTCAAGATCCCCGAGCGTGGCAGTTCGCTATCCCCATCCTCAATGCCTCGGATGGCTGGGCTATGTTCATCTCCACGCCTCGGGCTAAAAATCATCTCTTCGATCTGTTTCTAGTAGCATCAGAGAACGCCAATTGGTTTTGTGAGAAGCTGACCGTAGAAGACACCAAACATATTCCCCTTTCAGTAATTCAAGCTGAAATCGATTCAGGTCAATTGTCAGAAGACATGGCAATGCAGGAATACTGGACAAGCTTTGAGCTGGGAGTGCAGGGTTCATTCTACAGTAGATACATAGATAATCTGCGACATAAAGGGCAGATTTGTAATGTTCCATGGGAGCCCTATCATCCAGTCTACACCAGTTGGGACTTAGGTTACAATGATCCTACTTGTATTATTTTCTTTCAGATTATTGGCCCAAACATACGCATTATAGACTGCTATGAGAACAACAAGAAGGGTCTAGAGCACTTTGCAAAGTTTGTTAAGGACAAGCCCTATTCTTATGCCAAGCATGTGGCTCCGCATGATATAGCCGTGCATGATTTGGGTACTGGCATTTCGCGCTGGAAGATAATGCATGATCTGGGGATTACCTTCATTCGCTATGATTCAAAGCAGCCTGGTATTGATGATGGTATTGAAGCAGTAAGACGCAACTTGCCTAAGATGTGGTTTGATGAGAAATCCTGTGAGCCGTTGATAAAGGCATTAGAAAACTATAGACAAGAATATGACTCTAAGAATAAGATCTACAAACCAAATCCACTCCACGATTGGTCCAGCCATTTCGCAGACTCGATGCGGTACCTTTGTGTGGCATTACCGAAGTTAACTAATAATTCTTCAGCTGAAGCTTTAGAGAAAAGATATAATGAAGCTATGGGATATGGGCAATCATTGCCTGCATTCTTTAGGGATGATATACAAAATTATTAAGGAGAAGTGTATGGAAAAATTAATAAAATGCTACAAACCTAACTGCAATTCTTTAATACCAAAATCCAGATGTTTTTTCATTGGAAAAGATAATGAAGAAAAAGAGATGGTTTGCAATAAATGCTTATTGAAATATTGCTCTCAAGAAGATTTTAAATTTTTCAGATCTCTTGTTGAATCCAAGACAAGGGATCGAGAGAAAAATTTTTTATAAGAATCTCAAAAATTTAAAATCGAAAAAAAAGACGGAGTTGCAAGAAAAGATAAACCATTACCGGAAGTAGCATCTCAATTGATCAATACTTTCCTATTAGAAAGATTAACAACTTATATGGATTCTAATAATAAAATGAATTTTATGAATAATGAAGAAAAAGAAAAGCTTGAATTTGTAGAAAGATTCAGAGATGTAGAAAAATTTAGAGATGGAGTTAAATCTATTTATAATACTATTAATGAAGAGTTATCCTGTAACTGGAAAAGTTATGATATTACTGTAGATGATAAAGTTTATCATTTACATCCTGCATCTACTCCGGAAGAAGAGTTACAACAGGAGCGGGATAGATTAGAAATAATAAAGTTTCTTTTGCATGATGCTATAAATATTATGCTAGAAAATACAATAAATAATAATGATGAATCTGAATTTTTAACTCCTGATCCATTTTCATTAATCTATAAATTAATGTTTCCGGTAACAAAGCAGGAAGATCATCAATATGAAGTATATAAAGAAGAGATTGTATCAAATCTGGATGAGAATGGTGTTCCAATAACAGCAAAGAAATTGAATATGGATAGTGTTCATGTAAAATGGCAAAATCGAAATGAATTTAACGATGATTATTTTGGTCCTGATAATGTAGTTAATGTTGTTTTCAAGGAAGTAGAGGCAAAGAATGAGTCTATTTGATTTCTTTAAGAGAATCTTAGAAGTGAAGATGAAAACTGGATTTAATCCTGTGAATCCTATTGCTCCTACTACTCAAGAAGATCCCAAGGTTCATGAATCAATCAAAAGAACACGAGCTTCTATAAAGCAGCAAGAAACTCAGATGAATATGAGAGCGTTGAAGGCGCATTCTTTTGATTGTCTCGATCCTCTTTCTTGTGAAAAAGATGTGTGCTTTATAAGAGAGCCGGATAAGATTGTACATGTAGAGGTTGCTTCTGATAAGGAACAAAGTAGATTCTCTGAAATTCAACGTAAAAATAAAGAACGACTCAGACGAATGAAAAGATCTCCGGTAAGAAAGAGCGTATGACTTTAAGAAAGACTTGATATAAGATCTGAGCAATTCTACAATGAGGAAAATAAAATTAAGAGAGAGTAGCGTCTAAAAATTAAAATTGAGGAGACGACCATTTTATTCCCTCAGCTCGGCCCACAATATTATGATGAAAAAGATAAAGCCATCCTTTCCAAGATGGAGGCTTTCTATGCTGAATCTATTACCATAAATCAATCCTTTTGGTCAGAAGCCGATACTGATACACGATTTTTTAGTGGAGATCAGACGCTATGGAGTGATCTTTACGGTAATCTTCCCGCTAATAGAAGACGTCAATTCAATTTCAATCGTATTAGGCGTGTCATCAATATGATTTCAGGTCATCAAAGACGAAATCGTAAATCAACTGTTGTTGTCCCCGAAGAAAATTCCAATAATCTTACCGCCGATCAGTTCTCAAAAGTTATGATGTGGTGCAACAATAAAGCCAATGTTCTTGAAACAATCTCAGATGCATTCCAAGGATCTCTTGTCACCGGCATGAACTTCCTTCATGTATGGGTAGATTATCGATCCGATCCCGTTTCAGGAAATATTCAAGTCGATCATGTCCCCTATAACGGTTTCATCGTCGATCCTTATTTTAAGAAAAAAGATATGTCTGATTGTAATGCAATCTGGAAACGATCATATGTCACTAAACGTGAAGCAATCTCACTTCTCCCAGCAAACACTGAAGAAATCCTAGGACTAATTTCTAATGATACAGGCACTGGTCGTGATGGGAAGTTTCAATTTCAAGCTGAATCATATAACTACGGTTATAAGAATTTATTGACCTATGATGAATATTACTATCGAGATTATCGCACACAGAAGATGTTGGTTGATAGTCAAACTGGTGAGACGATGGAGTGGCGTTTTGATAATGATGAGGGATTAAGATTATTTCTTCAGCAGTATCCAACGATTACGGTTATTGATCAGGAAGTTCCTACGGTTAGACTTGCTATCGTTGTTCAGGGTAAAGTCATGTATCACGGGCCTCAGCCCAGCGGTATTGATTCATATAGTTTTGTCCCAATACTTACGTATTATGAGCCTCAGATGCCTTATTATCCTTACAGGATTCAAGGAGTTGTCCGTGGGCTGCGTGATTCACAATATCTTTATAATCGTCGTCGTATCATCGAATTAGATATATTAGAGAGTCAGCTTAATTCTGGATATATCTATAAAGAAAATTCATTAGTTAACCCCAATGATATCTTCTTGCAGGGGCAGGGTCGTGGGCTTGCATTGAAAGATGAAGCGCAGATGACTGATGTGCAAAAGATTCCATCACCGGGAATTGATCCTTCTATGATTCAGTTGTCAGAACTTTTAGCTCAGGAGATTCAAGAAGTCGCCGGGGTCAGCGATGAACTCCTGGGCTTTGATAATAAAGATACTCTGTCTGGTTATCATGCCATGTTAAAGCAATCTGCTTCTACTACTACGTTACAGATACTTTTTGATCAGCTTGATATTGCGCAGAAGCTTTTAGGCAAGATCTTTATTGATATCATTCAGACAAACTTTACTCCTGGAAAGATTCAGAAAATTCTCGGCGGTGAGCAGCCATCAGAAGAGTTCTACACTAAGGCATTCGGTCGTTATAATGCGGTTGTTGAAGAAGGTTTAAATACTGCTACTCAGCGACAATTACAGTTTGGTCAGATGTTGTTATTGAAAGAGGCTGGTGTTCCTATTACTACGCAAGATCTTATGGAAGCAGCGACGGTACAGAATAAAGATAAGATTATTGAGAATGCCCGTAAGCAAGAAGAGCAGCAAATGCAGGCTCAGCAAGCTCAAGCTCAGTCAGCAATGCAAGAACAGCAAGCACGCACTGAATTGGCTCAAGCTCGTGCAGAAGCAGATCGTGGTCTTGGCATGGAGCGCATCTCTCGCATCAATGAGAATCAGGCTCTTTCTGAAGAGCGTCGTGCTCAAGGTGAGAAGGATAATGAGATTGCTTTACTAAATTTTGTTAAGGCGCTAAAAGAAATAGAGAGCGTTGATTTAGCTCATCTTGAAAAGCTTCTTGCGCTCAGCTCTGCATTGAAAGCGGATCAACGACAAGAGAATGTTAAAGATGAAATCAAAGAGGTAACATCTATGCAGAAAGCAGAACAGCCTCAACCAGAAATGAATCAAAACCCAGCACAGAATGTAT
>JGI24890J29729_1001476_pt1 | contig 10525 bp, 18 predicted proteins | sample FreactcultureFD7_FD_29729 | JGI IMG/M metagenome (IMG submission 29729)
GGAGACGTGAGTTTCTGTTTCCATGTTTAGTTTATATTACACGCGAGGTTTTGTTTTAACTGTGTTTCACATCCTACGCAGTCTCGGCGGCGGGCTTGGCGACCTTGGGGCGCATCTTCTTCTCCTTTGGGGCGTCAGCGGGTGGCGCGACGCTCGGCTCGGCGGCCGCCTTCTTGACCTTAGGAACCTTCTCGACCTTCGGCTTGACCTCCTTGATATAATGCGGGTTGATGTACTTCTGAATGTTCAGGAAGGTAATCTGCGTCCCCTCCGGGGGGTTCAGAAGAGACTTGAGAGAGGCATCGAGGGAAATGTTCTGTCCCGCCTTCAACCCCTTCTCGGTCACATACGCGTTGATACGCGTCGTCACCTGAGACCGGGAGATCTTCTCATCTGCTGCTAGACCCAGAAACGCACGAAGTTCGGGGGTCACGTCCAGCGGCTTATTGAAGCCGTTGTTCTGGGCACGAGCAGCCTGCTTCTCACCCGTTGGATCCTCAATGTGCTGACGAATCTTCCGCACATCCTTACGGAGAGCCTTGATCTCCTTTGCAAGAAACTCGAGCGTGATGGGAGTGTCTGAAGCCATTATGCTATACAAACAGCGGGTCTCTTTAAGTTGTTTCATAGGTAACAACTCGCCAGAATCATAACGAAAAATGGTATCAAGGCTATGAGCAAAATTTTCCACACGGGGAGGGTGGGTTCTGGGGTGGACAAGTCTGAATTCGTAACGGGAAGAAGTGGGGTCAAAGCATAAGGATTTCCAGGCGATGATGTGCCCGTCGTGACAAATGAGGCAGATCCAGGGAAATCGGATGGGTCATCCGATTGCTGAAGCTTATTTCCAAACCCGTGCGGTAAAGTCACTCCGTATGCAGGGCGAACTTCTTGACGTGAAATATTAGGATCTTTATTTTCACACGAAAATTTGCAACATCCAGGATCGCACGGGTATAACAAACCATTTTGTTTGCTTATATAAGCACAAACATTTGAGTAAACATCCATAGGATCTGCGAGGCATTCACAGTTTTTGAGCATGTATTTATTACTGCACGAAGTTGGAAAGGCTGCCATCTAAAGTTAAAGAATATTTTTATATATAATTTACAGACATGGAGTACGGAAAGCCTCAGAAGCTTCCAGACGGTCGTTATTTTCTGAAGATTACAGGAGTCTCCCGCCAAGTGAATGATCTTGTGCTTCAGGATCCTCTTGAAAATAAAACTGTGAATTTTAAAGTTTCAGAGGGAACTGATTTGTTTTCCAAAATTGATCAGGACATTCTATCTCAAGCAAAGGCCTCAAAAGTGGAGTGGTTCGGTAAGGAACTGTCCGATGAGACTATTATGAATGCATTCCAGGAGAGTGTAACTGACGGAATTATCGGTGCAAATTTGGCAAGCACGAAGGGTCAGATTGTCACGACCGTATATGATACATCAAAGAATGTTGTCGAGCGTCAGGACGTGAAGGCCGATACAAAGTGTGATGTGCTTATCGAGCTCTCAGGACTTTGGTTCTTGAAAAAGTCTTTTGGCCCCATCTGGCGCGTCATGCAGATTCGTGTGCGGGGGGGAGCCGCCACGCCAATACCCAAGGAGTACATGTTCACAGACGATCCCGAGGATGATGATCCAGCCGACTATCTCGACTGACCGAAAAAATATCCTGACTTAGTATAAATGAATCGCAAGGGGCTCGCCATAATAGTCCTGGTCGCCATCATTCTTTTTCTTTTATTGTCCCCAAAGTCCAGTGGATACCACACAGGTGCCAATGTCGCGGGTATGAATGTCGGTGACCGGTCCGTGACCAGCGGCGGCGCTGCTCAGACGACCATGATGATGCCCGCCCCCGTGATGAGCATGGGTGACAACATCGGTCAGACCGTGTCGTCCGCCAGCCTGATTCCCCGCGACGTTGTGGCCACCGAGGATTTTGGACAGTTCAGCCCAGACAAGATTCTAGGGAACCAGAACTACCTGGATCCACGCAGCCAGATTGGGTATCCCGAGACGCTGGGTGGCGTTCTGCGCAACGCCAACCGCGACTTCCGCAGTGAGCCTCTGAACCCTCGCAATCCCGTAAGCATCTTTAACCTCAGCACAATTCCTCCAGATGTCATGCGTCCTCGTTTCGAGATTGATTACGAGTATCAGTAAACCCGTCCAGTTGCGCAGCAACTGTTTCGCCCCGCGTCTTCAAATAGTTAAAAAAATAGACCATTCTCTCAGTATTATGGATTTTAAAACAGCTATGACCGAGTGGGTCGCTCTCAAAGCCCAGTTGGCCGCAGCTCGCAAAGATCTTCAGACGCTCAATTCGCGTGAGAAGGATCTTCGCAAGTTTGTGACAACGCATATGCAGCAAAATGAAATTGATACCGTCAAGGTTCAGGACAAGGTGAAAGTGAATCTCAAACAAAAGAAGACTAAGGGGTCTATTACAAAGGAGGTTATTCTCAGGGGGCTTCGTACGTTTTTTGGTGGAAATGAGATTCAGGTGGAAGGCGCATGGAACGCTATTCAGGACTCGGCACCGACCAAGGAGGCTGCGTCCGTCACGGTAACGGGACTTAAGGAACTGGTTCCTTGAATACTCAAGTAAGGAAAAAAAAAATGGGTCAGTGCGATGAATATTCGCATGATGTACACCAGTACGAGCAGGCGTGGAACTCCGATGACGAGTCAGATGAATTTGATTCTCAAATTGACCCCGAGGATTGGCAAGCCATCTATTCCGAAGATCTTTTGAATGCATGGATGATTATATATGAAGAGCTTCAGCGGAATTATCTGACGCACATAGTCAAATACTCTCAGTTTATTGATTTTGTGATGGCGCCTTGGGATTGGTGTGCACATTTGCACCCGAATCCAATGCATAAACGTTTGTGGAACGAAATATCAGCTATAGAAACTATTGATGAGCGTGTTTCCGAATACCAGTTTTACGGGTGGGCTCAGCACCATCTACGGGCGCTTCCAAGTTGAGTCCGACGGACTCAAATTTTGTAAGCTTATATTACAAATGATAGACATTACGGGACCAAAGGTTCTCGTGCCAACTATACTTTTTGCTCTCTTGAGTCCAGGGCTTTTGCTCTCTTTACCACCAGGTTCTGGACTTTTGACTCAGGTTTTGTTTCACGCTTTGGTCTTCGCCATCTTATCGTGGGTCATTATACATTTTGGTTTTAAATTCACACTCACTTTGGCAGACTTGATTGTTCCTGTAATACTCTTCATTCTTCTGACCCCGGGCGTGATTTTGACTTTACCACCAAACGGAGGGTATTTATTCCTTTCAGGTCATACAGGGGTGGTTCCTATCTTGGTTCATACACTCGTCTTTTCGATAGTGTGGGCAAGTACGCGTGGTTTCTTTCCACAGTTTTATTAGAGTATGAAAAACCTCATCATCGGCCCAGGCGCCATGGGATTCTTTATTTACCTTGGTGTGGTTTCGAGACTCAAAAAGGACGGTCATCTCGATGATCTTGAAGCAATATCTGGAGCATCAGCTGGAGCTCTCATCGGGTTTCTCTTTTGCATTGCGAAAGGAGACTCTACGAAAGCCCTCGACTTTTCATTGAATGTACCCATAAACCAGATTATGAAACCAAATATAAAGTCTCTTTTGAAAGATTATGGCCTCATTCCTTACATGAAAATACGAAAAGTATTGGTCGGAGTTTGTCAGACCTTTCTAGGAAAGGACGACGTGTCTTTCCAGGAATTGTATGACATTCACCCTATAAAACTGTATATATCGGCATATTGTGTTGACTTTATGAAGACGGTGTACTTTTCAGCCGAGTCTACTCCGAATATGAGTGTTTTGGACGCTGTATGTGCATCAGTTGCTATACCCTTTCTTTTTTCAAGTGTGAAATTGAATGATGGGTGGAATTATATAGATGGGGGTGCAGCGGAGTTTGTTCCGGGGGGGCCTTTCCTCGGAAAGGAGGCTCTTGCTTTGAAACTCGCATGGAGTCGTTTGGAAAAAGTCAAAGATCTCAAAACGTATGCAATAAGCATACTTTATTCTACTATGAAATTGCGACACATGTATGATTTTCCTTCTATGGATCTTGAACTCCATGGTGAAGATATGTTTGATTTCAACGCGTCAAATGATGACAAGCTCAAGATGTTTCTCAGAGGATACGAACAAACGGCCCGTTAATTTTTTTCGCATGTAAAAATAACACAAAATGCGAACCATCATTCGATCCGGCTACGTTCAGCACCGGAAACGCAAGACCATTACGGTCCGTCGAAAGGACGGCACGACCTACCGGTACACGCGCAAGGCGGGTACGAGTCGCGTGCGTTCCGTCCCCACCAAGGATGTTGGTGCAATCGGCAAAAGTTCCAAGGTCATAGGTCCACTCAAGGCGGGTATGTTGACTCGGTACCATTACCACCCGGTGGAGGCACCAACCAACCGCCACAAGGCGCTTGTCAAGGCGGTGACCAAGGGTCACGAGGATCCACACGCCGTGATCCGCCGTCTGATTGCTATCAGCACGCTGACCAAGCGGACTCTGCCTCGTGCGTCTCGCATCTACAAGCAGGACGCCAAGTGGGTCCACAGCAAGTACTCCAAGATGTTCGGGCGGCGTTAAATTTCTTGGTGAATATAAATGCCAAACGGGAACGGAAACAACAACCGTTCCAACAGGGTGAGCAGAGTCCTGAAAAAAACGAAACTGGTTTATATATCTTTGGGTCTTTCAGCAGCTGCGGCCGCAAATCTCGTCGCACTCACCGTGCAGAAGGTGCAAAGGAACGCAAACGCGAGAACCAAGTACGTTCGGAACCTAGAAAACTACACCAAGTACTGCGGATACACGGGAAAGAGTTGGAGTGCGCCAAAGGAATATGCATGTGCGAAACCCCTTCATCCAGGGGGTGTGCCTAAAGGGTTTTTTGGTAATTTAAACGACGTTCTTTTGGCGTCCAAATACCTTGCTATTACATTACTCATCTGCGCGATGATCACAGCATTGTCTGGAGCCTATCTCAGAATTCAACAGTCTCGTCTTGTTGGCGTCGCTCGGGAACGTGCTAAAAGTGAAGCTTCCTTGGCGAAGCGTTCAGGTGAGACGACTGTTCGCACTGCTGAAAATTTGGAAGAAGTCACACGGGAGTGTATTACAGGTGCGAAAGAGCTTATTAAAGCTATGACCAAGATTAACAGGGAAATAGCGGCGGCGGCACTGAACAACAGTCCCAACAAAGCATCTAAAATTGCAAACCTCAAAGAGTCTAAAAGAATTCTTGAAGAAGAACTCGGTCAGGCCATGGCGCTTGTTTCAGCATCCGGACGTGCTCAGCAGTTTTTTTTGAATACTCTCACGAGCGACGAAAGATCTGTATACAACGAACGAATCGACAAATTTATAATGAGTTCCGGTGTGCTTGCGATACAGACGGCGAATCAGATACAGCAATCGGGTGTGGTCGCAACCACGGGTCGTGCGCTTACAGCGGCAAAAAACATGGGCAAGCAAATCGCCGCGGCCAGTGCCACGGGCGGTCTCTCACTCCTTTTACCATCTCGCCAGCGGCGCGCAAATCAGAGTGTGAGAGCCCCTCTGGCCATCCAGGCACCCCGTCAGTCTAATCAGCGCTCACGCCAAACGTCCCGGCAGACGGCCGTTAAGCGTCGCAACAGTTCGAATAATGTTTTGAACAATTTGTTAAAGCAGTTCAATTAAACCCATTCCACGGGGTCCCATACACCATGAACTGTGGGTCCTCCAAAGGGCCAAAAAGGTTCTATAGACCATTGACCCGTATGAGTCAACACGTCCATGAGGATATGTAAAGCGTATATTTTCCGAGCCTTTGAATTTTGGATCAAAATTAAGAAAAATAGGGAATGAGGAGCCTTGTACAAGACTGAGTAGACCCACCAGTCTTGTATGAGAGACCATGGCGGTGTCCATGGAACCAAAAATATCATGGGTATGTCTGGTGCTAATGACCAGAGGGCATCTGACCATGAGATGGCTCCAAACGCAAGTTGAGTACAAAACATATGCTGAGGCCAAAGCATTCTTCCTCTTCGCTTAAAAGATACGGGTGTTTATCTTTTAATGAATGACGATCTACGTGAAATCGCAGATAATATCTGGTTATCTTTAGGTCCAGGGTACAGTGAGTCTGTATATCACTGTGCGTTTGAGGTGGCGCTTCGAAAGCGTAAAACCCCATACGAGACGGAGCGTATTGTCCCCGTGTTTTACGATGGTCAGAATGTGGGTCACATCCGTGCAGATCTGATTATCGATCGTCGAGTCGTCGTGGAACTCAAGGCGGTGAGTAAACTCAATGAGACGTATCGAATTCAAACCAGGAACTATATGCGCCTCCTCAATCTTGACGAGGGGTACCTAATCAATTTCCCAGATAAATCAGGATCCATTGAGTTCGAGTTGATTGAACTCGAGACTGACCCGGCGCCTGCACAAACCACCGAGACGGGACTTGAAGGAGCACCGCTTACACCGTCTTGATCGCTTGCCATTGAAGCTCTTCGCAAATTTTAAACCAAATTTGGTCTTGGACGTAAAGTTTCTCTTTGGACTTGAGAAGAGGGAAGCACGGAAGATAATCATCCTCTCCTAAAAGTTCACACATTTTGTATAAAACGAAAGAATAAGATAAAAAGTTTTTGCGATTCGCGGGCTTGTGTTTCTCGAAAGGTGCTTGAATAGCATGAAACATGACTCGCAATTTACCTTCAAGCGCTTGAGACATCGTTGGAGGATTGATTCCACTCAATATAGTTGCTATATATGGAACATGCTCATAATACTTGGCATAGTTGAGTTTCTTCAAAAGAGACTTTACCTTTTCATGGGTAATCTCCGAAAGTTCCTTTATTTTTTGTTTTTTGAATTCAGATCTTAGTTTCTCTATGACGATATCTGGAACGGTGGTCGACTCTTTCGCTTGAAACTGACTGATCCATTCATTAAAGTGATTCTCACGTTTGTATGAATAAACTATATTCTTTTCAAGCTCTTGTTCCTCTTTGAACCCCACCTCGTCTCCAAGCACATATTCCGTTGAACCACATTCTTGGCAAATTTCTTCACTCAAGACTTCATCAAATACTCTACAGCACCTTTTTCCGCAGTTTTTACATGGGCTAAATGCCTCCTTAATGACGTCAATTTTTTCATACTCGAATTCATGCTCAACTTCTTGGAGATATTTCTTAAATATATCCTTTCTTTGAACTCCTTTTCGCGCACCTATTTCCATATTAGCAACCTTTTTAGTTGTTGTGGTCACCTCCGCTTCTCTAGTATATTCCTTTATAATGGGAATACACGAAAGAATATACTCTGTAAACTCTTCTTCAGTTTTACACGCCTTTATTTTTTCTTCGTACCTGGCTTCCATAGTTAATAAAGTTAATTATTATTTTTAAGTTTCTATTTTTGGAGCTAAATAGAACTTCAGATCCCCGAGGTTCGCCGTTGTATATCTGAATACAATAGGCCTGTCTTCTTCGGTTGAATCTTGCATAATTTGAACACTTGAACACATGTTTGTAGCTTTTGTAAATAAATTGATGTATTTTAGACTAAAAATATTACCCGTCTTGCTTACAGAATCTGGAAATTCTATTATGGTTTGTTGTTCAGCATAATCACCTTTACAGCTTAGAATCAATTGAGTTCCTTGACGTATTATTTCCATCTCGGTTGCGAGATTACTCATATCCCGAGTGATGCGCTGAAAGTCTATAGCCGGTAAAGTAGTTACGACATTCATGTGAATATCGGGAAGCTCGAGTATATCCTCGTTAATATCAAGTAATTTCAATTTAAAATTGGTGGAAGATTTCTTTTCAGGGTTTTCTATATAAATTTCCATATAGTCTCGCCCTTCAATACTTACAAATAAGGTGTCCTGTGTCGTCACAGATTTAAGAAGTTTATACATGTTCGCCATGTTCAGACCAGCAACAATATCCTTTGGGCAGTGATACTCTTCAAAATTCTCAGAACCAAGAGACATGTGGACGAGTGTTACACGAGCCGTGTCGAGTGTTAAAATGTGAATACCATTTGAATCAAAGTACACGTTCACATCGTTAATAATATCTTTAAGAACCTCAAATACAGACTTGAGGGCTGCAGCTTGTATCGTTCGAAAATGCATCTTGTATTATTAAATTTGTGTTATCTTTATGCTCTGGTATTCTTTTGATAAGCATCATTCACATTCATGCTAATTTTCTCCTCCAGCTCTGGAGTGAGTATAGGCTCTAAAGATTCACCGTATTTATCAAGGTCGAAAAGATTGGAATCTTCAGTCCCATCAAGGTTGGAACAAAACTTGTTCCCTGAATCCCAGCATTCAAAGTCAGTGGGTATCATGGATACCAGCCACGCCTTGACTTCTCCTCCTACACACATCTTCCCATCATTTGTCACCAGGGTCGGCACCCTATCTATCTTTTTAGAAGGGACTCCCCGTACTGTTACGTTATGAAATCTCACAATCTCTATAAGCGGGGGCTGAGTCTTTATGAACTGGATAATTTCTTGTGAAAATTTGCACTTGTCGGAATAAACCAAAAGAGCCATTGCACTACTATGAGTAAGAGTTTTTGGGATGGGGATAGTAACGCGATCCTGAAACTTTTTCGCAACCTATCTTAATGAAGGACCTTATTGTTCTTATACTTATAATTTTTATTCTGTTTTTTGTATGGAACGGCATGCAAACTCCCAGCAGCTATTACTCGCCCGAGGATACTATTCAAGATCAAGCAGTGTCTCCTGAAATTACTCAGGCAATTTTGTCCAAGGCACTGTCTATGAAACCCGACATAGTTCCTATAGATACTGTATTCATAAATTCCGATAAGAATGATATATACAATGCTCGCATCTCATTTTTCAACAAAAAGCACTTTTATGGAGTCCAGTATGACCTGAAAGCGAAAGTAACACCGGACGGCGCCGTCGATATTCTGTCTTTTGGGGATTCTCCAAAAGTAGAGGACAGTATAGGTTACCCTGGTGGTCAGTTTCAGAACTGGCAGGCTGTAACAGATAACCTCAGTGCACAGTTCCAAGGTGCGCTCCAAGGGTACAAAAATCAGCCACCTCAGCCAAATCTATCCAATATCAGTATGTCATACAAGTCGGGTATGATCGAGTCACCAACGAATCTCCAGACGCGATCTTGAGCAAAAAACGAATAAATATAGTCTTTTACAAATCTTAGATGGCTCTCTCCGCCAAGCAAATTGTCGCTTCTGAAAAGAAGAGGGACGACGTGAAAAAAGAATACTACAGAGAACTTCTCAAGCAATTTTGTAGAAAAATCAAAACTGCTTCTGAACTTGGACAACGGGAGACAATATTGACCATTCAACCTTTTCTTATTGGGTTCCCTCGATATGATCTCAACATAACAGTGAAATATATGATTCGGCAACTCATCAGATTGGGGTACATGGTAAATCTTATAGGCCCACTGGATATAAAAGTTCAATGGGCTAAAATTGCTTTGGTTGAGACGGAAGTTGAAAAAGAGGTTATTCAGCCAAATATGTATCTCCCAAGTCTCGTGAATTTGAAAAAGACGGCGAATACTCTAAGGATTACAAAGACTGCGAAATGAGTCTTCAATCATTTTCTATGTGAATTTCACACAAGGATGGATCTTCTGAATGAGTCGGAGCGTCGGTTCACCAAAAAGCTCTGTGACGCTATGATTCCCGTGATGATTGAAGCCTTTTGGGAGATTTGGCTCGAAGCAAAGAAGGAGTCCCAGGGTAAAAACACGACCCGTGTGTTCCAAGAACTCCTTCGGGGTGTCAAAACCTGGAACTCTTCGATTTCACTAAAAAATACAGAGGCCATTATAAAGAATCAGCCTTTGTTCCCGAACCTCCTGGCGGCAGTCTTTGTGATTCATGTAAAGATTCTGAGTTCTATTCGAACTGACAAAAAGTCGAAGAAAATATCTATAAAGTTGCCCGCCAACGACGTCTTTGTTCAAAGGTGTTACGAGGCGTGTGCCAAAGATCTGTACGAGAACCCGAGTATTATAGTCGATAACAAGTCGGAGGATGAGAGAAAAGAGGTATTGTATGCCCGTTTTTGTAAGAGAATTGGGGAAGTTATTGAGGATATGATTCCAACGGCCGAGATTCTCAACACGTATCTCCCCCTTCCAGCCGCAGGTGAAGACTTGGATATGACTCATGATGACGAGGAGGATCCAGAAGGTGAAGAGGATGTTCCAGACTTGGCGGATGATGTTCCCATGGAAGACCCGGCGGAAGGTCTTCCTCAAAATACTGGGAATATGGAGTTTGGTAAGACTCCAGGGGGTGTGGATACGGCCGTGACCGTCAACAACTCCCTGACCCCACCATCCGTTCCAGGGGTGACACCACCATCAGTCGATGACGGGGAGTCCCTATTTCCAGATGCGCCGACAAAAATTCAAAAATTAAACCATACTTAATATTAGAT
>JGI24890J29729_1001477_pt1 | contig 10522 bp, 15 predicted proteins | sample FreactcultureFD7_FD_29729 | JGI IMG/M metagenome (IMG submission 29729)
CGTCCTCCCCCTCTACGCTCCTCTATTTCCTCTTGACACTTTCTTTCCCCAAAGCAGTTCCCTTCCTAGCTTCCAAAACCTTGTCATCCGGACTCAATCCCCACCTTTCCCTCTTCCCTCCCATTGCCAATTCGATCGGTGAACTCTTTGCTAAATGCTCGGCGAGCTCTTTCCCCGCCTTCAATTCTCGCTTGAGATGAGGTTTGAGAGCTGATGCGAAGGGAGATGGAGGAGCGACTAGGAAAGGGGAGGGTTCGAATGAAGCTGGTAGAGTGACCATTATGGTATCGTCGATTGGGGTGGGTGGAGGTGGAGCGGTTTCGGAAGGAGTAGGAGTGGATAAAGGATTCGAGGAGGATTGAGAGGAGGATTGGGATTTCTGTTGTTTCGCGAGGAGCATCTTTTGTTGGAGTTTAGAGAGGGGTTTCGTTGATGGCGGAGCTACATCCCCGTTGGATGAGGAGATGGGAGGGTCCTCGGAAGCAGAAGAGGGAGTTGATTTCGCCAGTGAGACTTTGGTTGAAAGTTTCGAAAGTTTCGTAGGAGGAGGAAGTGATGTCGTATCGGAGGGAGTAGGTTGTAAAGAGAGTCTCTCCATCTTGACCCTCGTTTCGCCTTGTTGCGAATCTTCTAGCTGAGGAGTAGTTTGAGATAGTTCCTTACCTTGTTCCTCCTTTCTCTTCTTCTTTGATTCCTGCTTGTGTAACTCGTCCAACAAGTAACTGATGGTACCTTCTACGTCGAAGTAAGAATCCCATAATGAATCTCTGATCTGTTTATCCGAGATTGAATCTTGTTGTCCCAATACTTGTTTTACTTGTGTCGTTGCTGCTACCATTTGAGCTATGTCATCCCTCACTTCAAGGTCAGTTTCAATGGAATAGAGTGAAGCAGAGAAGAAGGGAAGAGCGGAAAGCCAAACCTTGTTGCTCTGATGTCATATCCTCTTTGAAAGTGGAAATCGATCAGCCATTGAAGAAGGAGAGAGTGTACCAGAGATGACTCACCATAGTAATCTTCATTTGAATCGAATCCTCCATCATCTAGTTCATCTACATAGTTCAGATAGAGAGAGTGAGTGACGGGGCAAGCGAGTGATGAGAATTGGTGGGAGAGAGGTTTACCATCCAAGTCCAAGTTCTTGACTGCTCGATGACGTGACTATANACTCATCAATAGTCAGTATACACCTCTGATCAATCATCTAAAGTAGTTTACCATGGTTCGAGGATGATGTGTTGGAGCGAAAGAAGCGAAACTTCAACCTGTGATCGAACCTTTCACTCTCGCATTTCCACTGTAGATACACAAACTCGTTGCAGGCGTACTACACACTCGATCAATACTTGCATCAATCACAAGAGACAAGGGAATCGCGAACAACCCGCAACAAGTCTCCCTCAACTCGCCCTCCTCCTTCCCCTCTCTCTCCCTCTCTCTAAGTAAGGAGATGTCTCGTACCTCACACCGAGACCCCCTCTTAGCCTATCACGCGCGACAATCTCACCGACGACTCTCAATCCGACCTCCTCACCCTTCCTCCTCACAACCTTCCTCCCTCCCTTCCTTATTCCGCTTCAGAGGGAGGAGATCGAAATTACTATTATTCATCATCCTCGGTTCATTGGTCGGCAGTTTCATTTGGATTCTCAAGAGGGAAGGGAGTGGATTGAGGGAATCTGGAGGGTTCGGAAAAGATTTCATGGGGAGAGATCCGGAAGAAGATATTATAGAATCACCTTCGATACCTACTTCAGGATCAGGGAGGAAGAAAGTTAAATTGAGAGAAGGAGGACCGGAAAGATTGACGGCAGATGAGGTTGAAGGTGGATTGGATAAATTATGTTTATTGTTTCCATGGAGGAGTGAATGTATCTCTAAATTGGAACGAGAGAAGGATCCATTCAGGTGGTACACGTATTTGAGGGATAGAGGGAGGTTATTCTGGCCCGGTATGAGTCAACCGTTTGAACAAATTAGTGGAGGGAAATTATCTACGAAACCTCCTGGTCAACCTCACCCGATTCATTTGTTGAGGAAGGAAGCGAAATTGAATTGGGAAGACAAGTTGAAGAGACAGAGTAAGACTTTACCACAGGCGATAGACGAGTATGAGAGGAGGTATGGGAGACGTCCTCCGAGAGGGTTCGATGAATGGTTTTATCATGCTTTGGCAAACGAATTCGTCTTGAGGGATGAATTTGATATCGTCGATCAATTCGTCACTCCCTTCTTGGCGGTCAAACCAGAGGAAATCAAGAGACGCCATGTTCAAATGATGGAGGATCAAGAATTTTGGTTACAAGTAAGCCACTTCCTCTCTCTCTCTCGCACACACACTCTTTCTCCCTTTCTCTCTGCCTTCTCTCTCTCTCTCTCTCCTATTCTCCTATCTCCTGTCCTTTCTCTGTTCACCTTTGGGCTAACTTGACCAACGATGTCCCTCCCTCTTTCAGGATAAAACTTTCACTCTCGAAATCCGTTCCCGCTCTTTAATCCCCTCTGGTCCACGAGGTCCGATGAACAGTACGAACCCTCGTCCGAAACAAATGTCGAAATTGTTGGAAAAGATTAGTCACAATTTACCAGATATGAATATCACTTTTACGGGTCATGATCAACCTTGGGTAAAGTCCTCCCCTTTTCCTCTCTCTTTTCAATATAGGAAGGAGGTGAGATGGGAGAGCTGATTCAGGCTCTGAGGGGATGTAGATCGTGTTGAGTGGGGAGAGTAGAGAGAATCATATTAAAGCTGCGAGATCTGGGAAACGTACGTTCCTATCTCTCCTCTCTTTCTCTCTCTTGTCACAATCCTCTTCTAACTCATGCTCTCTCCCCCTCTCACAGTGTTGTCAGTATCGGAATCTCTCGAACCTTTAAACGATTGGACTTTGGACGGTTGGCAAAACGCCTGTCCGATCGGAGCCCCCTTGAGGAACCTCGATCGTTTCGACACTCGAATCGAGGAACGAAAGATCTGGAGTGGCGTCGACAAGAGAGGGGAACATGGTTTGATCGTGAATCATACAGAGACGATGGATTTGTGTAGGAATCCAGAAGGTCAATTGATTCATGGTTTCACTTCTTGGTGAGTTTCCCTCTTTCTCTCCTATTCTTGTTGAATGTAAAACGTGAGGACTGACGTAGGAGTGATTGAATGATTAGGGTCGGACCTAGACCTGGAATCTTGTACCCAATTTTCAGTTCGACGACTACTTCGATGCATTCCGATTTCTTGATTCCTCCAGTCGATCAATACGATTATAGATTAGGGGATGATCCGGAATGGGAAGACAAGCAGTTTGATAAAGTGGTTTGGAGGGGTAGTACTACGGGTGCCGATTTGAACGTTGAACATGCTAGACGTTGGAGTCAAAGGGTTAGGTTATGCCGTTGTACGTTTCTTCTTTCACTACCTCTCTCTCTCTCTTTGACGTGTTGATGCTGAAGGAGATTGTGTGAGAGAGTGTAGTACCTTTTGAAACTGGTTCACAAACTCTTCCTTACGCACCTTCCGACACTTCGACCTCCTTGGGACCGCTCAGTTCTTTCACCTCAACTTCGAAATCCCTCGCTTCGACTTATTTCGATTTCGCATTCCTCGGACACCCTACTCAATGCAACGATCCACAAGTTTGTAAAGAGTTTGAGAAAGGTTTTAGGTGGGACGATTTCATGGAACCTGATCAACAGAACGAGTACAAGTACGTGATTGATGTCGATGGGAATGGGTGGAGTGGTAGGTTTCATAGGTGAGCTCTCTTTACCCTCGATGTGAGTTGGGGTTGAGAAGAGGAAGTCAAGCTGACGAGAAAGAATGGCTGAGAGTAACGTAGGCTGATGAGTACTAATTCAATGGTTTTGAAAAGTACAATCTTTCCTGAATGGTATTCAGATATGGTTCAACCTTGGTTACAGTAAGTCTTTATCGCCTCTCCTCTCCTCCACTCTCGTTGCAGACTCTTCTCTCCCCTTTTCTTTCTCCCCCCTCTCCCTCTGTCTTTTCGCTGTTCACTGAACTCCCTTATCGATCCCCATCATCTAGCTACGTTCCAATCTCGACGGATTACAAGGATTTATGGACCGTCATGGCTTTCTTCAAGGGGGATGAGAATGGGAAAGGAAATCACGATGAAATTGCGAGAGAGATTGCGATGGCGGGTAAAGAATGGGCTGGGAAACACTGGTGAGCTATTTCATTGACTTATCATCTTTGCTGTTATCGAGGATGACTGATGAAGGGTCGCTCTTGGTTCACAGGAGATGGGTCGATATGGAGATTTACATGTGGAGAGTCTTACTAGAGGTGAGGATATCTCTTCGTTCAATCAGTCGTTCTTGTGCTGAATGAACTCTTGTTTCTCTTGACAGTACGCTCGTATCATGGGTAGGGACGACAAGAATCTTAATTCGATGGATATGTGAGAAAAGGGAGGTTTGAGGATTTCGCAACTTTCTCTTCATTTGGTTTCGTTCATTTCGTTCTTCGGGTTTCGCTTAGATGAAGTATCAGTTTCAAAAAAGGTGTTGTAGTACTATTTTCGATCAGTGAACCTCTTGCATTAGCATCCACTTTAAGGAATTCATTACAAAAAGGTTACGAGCGAGAAACTTCGAAAACCGGTCGAAAGTCATCTCGAACTCGAACTCTCTCACAACACACGACTATGGCTGCCGATCCTCAATTCTCTGCACCTTTCCCACCGGCGGTAGTGGTTCCCGTCGAGCCTAGTTATGCATCTTCGCTCCCAAGTTTCCTGAGTCCATTAGGAAATTTGATCGACCGAATCGATCACGCTCGAGATCGTTTAGCACTCCCTGAACCCGGTAAACATGAAGATCTAGGTCGTGAGGTTAAACGTGAGTTTCACTCTGTCCCTCTCGTCCCTTTCCTCGTNCTNCAAANTCGAGTCGAAAAAGTGACGGTCTTGAACTCCTTCCGCTGGATTGAAACTGACATCTTTATGTGTGTGGACTTGTATTAGTTACTCACTTGACTAATTACACTTTCGATGGTGCTCGCGCTGATCTCAGCAAGACTCTTTCCCAAGTCCCTGCATTCCAAGTTACTCATTCTTTCGCACTCGGTTCAAACGGTGGACCTATGGGAGGTATCAACCCTGGTACTTACAACTTTGGTGCAGTATACGCTACTTCAAAGGTGAGTCCCTTATTGAGAGCTGATTAAGAATGATTTCAACTGATCTTCCCTGAATATCGTTCTTGTGTGTGTAGACCTTCTTGCAAGGAATGGTAGATAACGAAGGTGGTATCACTGGTCGATTCAACTATGGTTGGAACCCTGCAAACACTACCAAACTCTCCATGCAGGTGAATTTTGATCCACTTTTTCTCTCTTTCTCTCTTCCGATTCAACTTCGCACAAAACTGACACTGGATGATGCTTCACGTTTATCTTATCTTAGCTCGCTGCTTCCGCCGCTTCCCCTTCCATGCTCTCAGTAGAACACGATCGAGTAGGAAAAGACTACACCCTCTCTCTCAAATCCTACAACCCATCTCCCGTCGATCTCACCGGTTCCTACATCGCGGCTTACCTCCAATCCCTCACTCCTAACTTTGCCGTCGGAGTTGAGACTCTCTATCAACGCCCTACGCCCGACATGGAAGATTGTTCGGTCGGATACATGGCGAAATATCACAATGTGCAAAAAGACGAGATGGGTCAAGCGTTGAAAGGTTCGTGGGTCGCGACGGGTCAAATCATGTCTCAAGGGATTTGGCAAGCTACGTATTGGAAGAAGTTGGCCGAACGAGTCGATGCGGGAGTAGATTTGGTTTGTATCCCGGCGTTGAACCCGAGGGAGAGGAAGGCCGTCGCTACTGCTGGTGTCAAGTATGATTTCAGAATGGCCACGTTCAGGGGTCAGGTAGATTCGACGGGTAAAGTCGCGGCGTTGTTGGAACAAAGGTTCTCTCCTGCTTTCGCTTTCCTCGTTGCTGGTGAAATCGATCAAGTAAAGGTAACGCATCTCCATTTCTTACCTCTCTTTCCCACTGGATACAGTCACTCACTTCAATTTCTGGACTGTCTTTTGCAGAACACTTCCAAGTTTGGTGTAGGAATTCAAGTCGATTCTGCTTCTGAAGAAGCCATGGGTGAGTCAAATCTCTCTATTCACTTACTGTCCTCTGCTCTCTCTCTCTAACACACTGCCTCGCATGAATAGCTGCCGCTGCCAACGCTCCTCCTCAAGCTCCTCCTCCTTTGTAAACACCTTGACTTCCCCTCTCTCTCTCTTTGATTATCTCTCTTTCAGGTGAATATACATTCTTTGTTCCGTTATATTGGACACCTTTTCCCTCCCATTCTCTATCTGCACTATGTCCAGTAGTTTCCCCTCGCACTCCCCTCCCTTTACCTCCTCCCATCGTATCTAGTTCTCTCAACCCCTCCCTTCTCTAGAAAAACATACTTGAATGAAACCCAAAGTTCACGATACTCCATCGATTGTCGAATTCACGTTCTTGTCGATGACTGAAAGATAGCAATGTGGTACCGCTCGAACGAGTCGTTCTGTTTTTGCGAAAGCGAGGAAGTCTTTAGAACTTTCCCACTTCCAACTTCAACTCATTCAATCTCACTCCACCATACTCTGCACGATAGACAATAGCCTGTAGCGNTTAGTCTAGCTAGAGTTCCTTCGCCCCTTCGCTCCCCTCGTTCCGAACAAAACAAGACTCTTCATCATCATCAATTAACTTCAAGATGCTGCTAGATCAAACGCAAGGGACTGAGATGGAACGCCTCTGGAACTTGTTGGGCGAGCTCTCATCACAGCTGAGTCACAACAGACAGCAGACCGAGGAGTTACATCGAAGGGCAGACGAGTTGAGGGTGCGTGCTATTCCTCTCGCTCTCTATCCCTGTAGGCTAGGCTGATAGGGCGGGAATATGAACTCACAGTCTCAAGCGGTACATTCACAAACTGGCTTCACTTTGAGAAGATTCAATATCGATGTTGATAAAGGTGAGTTTCGAGTCTTAGTCCTACTAGCTATCACGCAGAGCTAATCGGGAAGAAGCCGAATTTCACAGAGGAATTTGATTCTGAACTTGAACGATTGAACGTCAGTTTGGTGATGGAGAATCAAGCGTTACAATCTGAAAATCGACAATTATCGAGTTTANTGAAGGACTATGAATCTACTTTGGATGCAGTCATGTCAAAGTTCAGATCTTATGCTGTATGTCTTGCGCGCGCTCTATCTGATCCTGTGGCGAACTAATAGAGCGGGTGCGATCGGAATACAGCACGCCAGTCAGCAACATCATTTAGAAATCACACGACATTACGAGAACCTCCTCTTATCCATGCCAGTGACACTACCTGAACCACCACAAGGATCAGATCCAGATTCAGCTCCCCCGATCGACCCTTTACACCTCCAACTCTCGCTCTCCCACCTCAGCTCCCTCATTCGAAAAGCCTTGAGATCACTTCAAGGCGAAGATCCAGAAGATTCAACCAGTCCTTTATTACACCCGATCGGCAACGTTTCTCCCTTTGATCAACTCAAAGATTCATTCGATTCTTTATCCATCTCGACCAACACCTCTTCTCGAGCGAGATCGACTTCCTTCTCTGCCTCTTCCTCAACCTCTGACCTTTCTTTACCTTCTACGACCCCTTCCTTGGCCGAACAATCTCACGCTTTACTCCTCGCCTCTCACCACCCTCACACGACTCGAAATCCACCCCACGACCCTTCTTCCGGAGGTTACATTTCTAAAACGGCAACTTCTAACCCACTCTACATCCCTACTACTTCTACTTCTTCCCTCGTCGCGAGCCCTCCTAAACCGGGACAGAAAGAAGTCGAGAAGGACGAAGCGAAATCTAGGGGATTGGGACCGTTGGATGAGGCATTGATGAGAGAGGTCGAGGTTGAAGCGTTGAGGAGAGAGAATGAGGAATTGAAGAAGTTGTTGGGTATCTCGGAGGACGAGGTGGAAGATGAAGCAGGAGGGAGGGGGGAAGTGTCGTTTGTAGGGAGGAAATTGTTTGAACACAAGAGTGGAGCGGAACAGGGAGAGGAGGACGAGGAAGAAGATGGGGATGAGAAAGATGATGAGGAAGACGAGGATGAAGGGGATGTGTTCAATGAGACGGTCTCTTCATCGAGTGGTGAGAAGAAGAAGAAGGAGGAAACTAGTTTGAAAGTCGAGGATGTGTTGAAGATTTGACAGGGAGGGCGCGCGAGTCAAGAGTATACCCCCGATCATTGTTACGTGTAGTTCCTCTCTCTCTCTATAATCTCTCGTATTGTTGTATTCAGATGAACGTCCTTAAGTATCTACGATCTAGTGCGAGAAGTTTTACCCTTTTCACTCACCGACAACAGCCATTCCTCTGGTCTCCTCTGCTATTGAGAAGTATCGCAACGTCTCACAGGGGCTGCCAGCGACCCCTCAGCATGATCTCGCTGAAACCGAAAAGATCAAGAGAAGTTTTGAGGGGGAAAAAAGAACCAAGTCTCCGATTTCCTCTTTCCTTCCTCCCTTCCACGGAACATCTCTTGCACATCTCGCACAAGGAACAGAATATTGAGCTATGACCTTTCAACTACAACAACGAGTCTACAAGCTTCTTCGTCGCAAGCCAAACTCGCTCCATTCGAAAGAGGGAAACAACAAGATTCTTGCCACTTCCGAGACAAACGAGGACAAGCGGACTTCAGGACATGATGGTGCGCATTCTCTCGCTAGTCACATGCTGCGGTCAAGATACTGACTCTGATCCGAGTGCCGTAGCTCGCTCGTTCTTTCCTCGTTCGAATCCAATCTTCGCTCTCTCGTTCCTTGGACACCCTCGGGACTCGCACCCTTCGGTCTCTACGTTCAATCCATCGAATCCCAGTACTCAATCTGCGGAGACGGCCGATGTCAGAGAAGAGGAGGAGGAAGAAGAGATCCTCGGCGAGCGTTCTGCAACTTCAATCGTTAGTTCTCCATTCGTTCACAGAGCAGGATCAAGAGCTCCAGCCGACTTCAAGCCAATACAACCTCAGCTGTGCGCGAATGAGGCAGAGCGAGAAGATCTTGTCGGAGTTCCTGTCGACCTCGAATCAGACGAGAATTCGGGACCAATCCTCGAAACTCGAGTATCATCCTCGACGACTTCTTCCTACTCCTACAACCCGAACAACCTTCGCTCCGCGTTCTCCGATTGGGGTAGTTCGATCGTTCCGGACGAAGATTCGACGATGAGCATCTCGCTCCAACCCTCCCTACAAACTTCATCAATCGTCCTTCCCTACCAACTCTACGTTCCTCCCCCAAAATCCTCCCTTCCTTTAGAATCAGCGCCAACTCGTACCTCCTCCTCACTCTCGAACCTCGACATCTCCTCTTTCGTACCTCCTCTCAAAACACTCGACGGCTTCGAATCGCCGAAATCCACGCTCGACTCAAATCTTCTACTCCCCTACTCCACTCAACGTCGCAGCAGTATTCCCGCCTACATTCACCCTCTCGTTCGTAACGGTCACAGGAATTATAGCTTGAATCTTGAAGATGGAGAGTTGATCGAAAGGTTGGGTCGTTCCGAGTCGCTCATCTCTGCGTAGATCGAGAGTGGGTACTATCTGGGTTTATGGGATGGAGGGAAAGCTTTACAAGATAAATTGCAGTAGAAAACCGATTAGGCTTGGAAATCAAAAACGAGCTGAATGATTCCTCTCACTTCCCGCGAGATGTTCCAAAGCCTCCGAGAGGCATCTGTGTAGCTCGCTACTGGTATGTACAGAGCACGATTAGTCCGGTCGAGAGAAAACGATGAGTGCAAGGAAAGATGGAGAAACACGATGAATTCCGAGGACTTTTGGATTGACGACTACTATACTGATGAACGAGACACACACAGGGGGTACTAATGGGGGATAAGATAACGACAGACAGACCGTAGGAGACAGAATTGGGGAGACATAAGATTAGGTGAGGCGTTTGCACTGTTTTCGAAAAAAGGAGGTCAAGAGTCAGCTTGAGAACGACGACGATAGAACGAGAGGAAGGCCCTTGCATAGTCAAAATTCTTCTTAGGTCCAGCTAGAGAGTAGGGAAACGATCGGGAGTCAGTTTAAACGATCAGGAAAGGGTTTTAGAAGAATACGAGAGCGGGAGACGAAGAAGGGAGGCCAGTACTAACGATTGAGACTCCAGTATGGCATCTATGAGTGCGTAACAGTAATGTAGAGAGTCAGCAACAAGTACAGAGACGATTGGAGAAGAAGAAACGAAAGTCGGAGGGAAAGTAGATGGGAAAATGGATGAAAGTCAGTACTCACGTCGACAGTGTTACCACCGGCACCGAAGAGAGCGAACGAAGCAATGAAGGACATGACTAGAGGAGATAGAGGTCAGTGGAAAAGATCGGATATAGAAAAAAATGCGAAAACGACTCACATTGTGTTCCACCGTCAAGACCAGCAGACATCAAGTAGTTGTACTTCCTGAACCATGAAGAGCAGTATCGACGAAGGTAGAACTGGGAGAAGATGG